>Ga0310834_100151_pt1 | contig 113877 bp, 103 predicted proteins | sample SM_ome_2_FD_201314 | JGI IMG/M metagenome (GOLD analysis project Ga0310834, IMG submission 201314) | Sorghum-adapted microbial communities enriched on stacked mutant (SM) sorghum from Joint BioEnergy Institute, Emeryville, California... ... | reverse complement strand
GACTCGGTGATCACCCCGAACCTGTTCCCGGGTGTGTCGATCAGTGCGGATCTCGGTAATGGTCCGGGTATTCAGGAGGTCGCGACGTTCTCGGTGGATGTCGCGGGTCCGACCGGTGAGGTGGCGGTGTCGAACGCGCATGGCACGGTGACCGGTGCGGCCGGTGGTGTGCTGCTGCGTCCGTTCGCGCGGCTGATCTCCTCGACCGGTGACAGTGTCACCACCTACGGCGAGCCCTGGAACATGAACTAGCCGGCCAGTTTGGCCTTGACCTCGGCCGCGGTGGGGTTGGTCAGCGTCGAGCCGTCCGGGAACCTCAGCGTCGGCACCGTCTGGTTGCCGCCGTTGACGGAGGCGACGAACTCCGCCGCGGCCGGGTCCTTCTCGATGTCGACCTCTTCGAAGGCGATGCCCTCGGCCTGGAGCACCTTCTTGAGCCGGAAGCAGTAACCGCACCACGGGGTCGTGTACATCGTCAGCTGAGCGCTCATAACGCGTTCAACGTAGCCGATCGCCCCAACATGCCCACGGCATGCCCGGGTTTGTCGCACCGCCCTGCCAAGATGGTCCCCATGTCGGTAGAGGTCGCTGCGTCCCGCATCATCGACGGCCTCGACGACGAACAACGCGAGGCGGTACTGGCACCCCGCGGTCCGGTGTGTGTGCTGGCCGGTGCCGGCACCGGCAAGACCCGCACCATCACCCGGCGCATCGCCCACCTGGTTGCGGCGGGGCACGTGGCGCCGGGCCAGGTCCTGGCGGTGACGTTCACCCAGCGGGCCGCCGGAGAGATGCGGGCCCGGTTGCGGGCGCTCAGCGCAGGCTGGGCCGGGGTCTCCGCCGAGTCGGTGCAGGCCCTGACGTTTCACGCCGCGGCCCGTCGCCAGTTGGCGTACTTCTGGCCGCGCGTCGTCGGCGACACCGGGTGGGAACTGCTGGACACCAAGTTCTCGGTGGTCGCGCAGGCCGCGCACCGGGCGGGGCTGACCACCAGCACCGACGACGTGCGCGACCTGGCCGGGGAGATCGAGTGGGCCAAGGCGTCGCTGATCAGCCCGGAGGCCTACCCCGACGCGGTCGCCGCGGCCGGCCGGGACGTCCCGTTCGACGCGGCGAAGGTCGCCGCCGTCTACGCCAACTACGAGGCGCTCAAGGCCCGCCGCGACGGACCGGTGCTGCTGGACTTCGACGACCTGCTGTTGCACACCGCGGCGGCCATCGAGAACGACGCCGCGGTGGCCGAGGAGTTCCGCGACCGCTACCGCTGCTTCGTGGTCGACGAGTACCAGGACGTCACCCCGCTGCAGCAGCGGGTCCTCGACGCGTGGCTCGGCGACCGTGACGACCTCACCGTCGTCGGCGACGCCAATCAGACCATCTACTCGTTCACCGGGGCGACCCCGAGGTACCTGCTGGACTTCCCGCGCCGCTTCCCCGACGCCGCGGTGATCCGGCTGGAACGCGACTACCGGTCGACCCCGCAGGTGGTGTCGCTGGCCAACCGGGTGATCGCCGCGGCCCGCGGCCGGATGGCGGGCAGCCGGCTGCAGCTGATCGGTCAGCGCGATCCGGGACCGGAACCGGTGTTCGCCGAGTATCCCGACGAGGTGGCCGAGGCGGCCGCGGTGGCCCGGAACATCGACCGCCTCATCGAGGCCGGGGTGGAGCCCGCCGAGATCGCGGTGCTCTACCGCATCAACGCCCAGTCGGAGGTCTACGAGGAGGCGCTGACCGAGGCCGGTATCCCGTTCCAGGTGCGCGGCGGCGAGGGATTCTTCAACCGCCAGGAGATCCGTCAGGCGCTGGTGGCGCTGCAGCGGCTCGCCGAGCGCGGTGTCGAGGGGCCGCTGCCGGAGGTGGTGCGGGTGGCGCTGGAGCCGCTCGGTCTGACCGCCCAGCCGCCGTCCGGCACCCGGGCCCGGGAGCGCTGGGAGGCGCTGTCCGCCCTGGCCGTGCTGGTCGACGAGGAGGTTGCCCAGCGCCCGGAGCTGGACATGGGTGGCCTGCTGGCCGAGTTGCGCCGCCGCGCCGATGCACGACACGCGCCGGTGGTTCAGGGCGTCACGCTGGCGTCGCTGCACGCCGCGAAGGGGCTGGAGTGGGACGCGGTGTTCCTCGTCGGGCTCGCCGACGGCACGCTGCCGATCTCCCATGCACTGGCCCACGGGCCCGACAGCGAGCCCGTCGAAGAGGAACGTCGTCTGCTCTATGTCGGAATCACCAGGGCGAGAAAGCATTTGACGCTCAGTTGGGCGCTGGCGCGCACCCCCGGTGGACGGCAGACCCGTAAACCGTCGCGGTTCCTCAACGGTATCGCCCCGCAGGCATCGGCGACCGGTCCGAACTCGGCGGGGCGAACCCGCAAGGCGCGCGGCCCCGCGCCGCGGTGCCGGATCTGCAACAACGCGCTGACCACACCGGCGGCCATCATGCTGCGCCGCTGTGAGGACTGCCCCGCCAATCTCGACGAACAGTTGCTGGCCGACCTGAAGGCGTGGCGGTTGCGCACCGCCAAGGAGATGAACGTGCCGGCTTACGTGGTGTTCACCGACAACACGCTGATCGCCATTGCCGAGACCCGACCGACCGACGATGCGGCGTTGACCGCGATTCCGGGCATCGGGGCACGCAAGCTCGAACTGTACGGACCCGACGTCCTGGCACTGGTCAAAGCCCGCCAAACGCCGTAAAGATCGCGCCAAAATCCCTGGTCAAAAATCGGTTGTGCGGCTCGCGCTGCTAGGGTTAGCCTCACTGTCGCAATGTGAGACCGCTTTTCGTGGAAGGAGGGTCGAAGCCATGGTGCGCAGCATCGCGTTCAGCGGCGCAGCGAACGGCGTTCGCGCTGCCTGGCTTTCGCGGACCCTCCTGGTATCTGTCGGCACTCCTGCTGTTTTCGCGCCGGTGGCGGTCAAAACCGTGCCGGCGGCTCGTGGCGTACTGATCGCGCAGGGTGCCCGGCCCGTCGTGGTGCGAACCGCTCCGGCGGCCCCCGTTGCCGCCGCGGCTCACGCTGCCGCCCCGGCACCGCATGCCGCGCACCCGGTTCTGGCGGGCCATGCCGCTGAGGCCGCTAAGACCGGCGCGCCGGCCGACCGCCGCCGTATTGCCGCGACTGTCTCGTCCGTGAATCGAGGAACCGCCACCTAGCAGCCTCGATAGCCGAAAAGGCCACGGACCCGCAGTCACCGGATCCGTGGCCACATTTCTTTCAGGGCTCGTAACGCCTGGTCACTGATCCGGCCGAGGACCGACCGATTTTCGACCAGGAAGCAGAGGACTGGACATGACAAGCCGGAGCCAGCAGACGGTGACGCTGACGGTGCCGTGTCACAGCGCCGACCCCGATCTGTGGTTCGCCGAGAACCCGGCGGATCTCGAGCAGGCCAAGGCGTTGTGCGCACCGTGCCCGATCCGTCGCGAATGCCTGGCCGCTGCGCTGGAACGCCAGGAGCCGTGGGGCGTGTGGGGCGGTGAGATTCTCGAGCGCGGCACGATCATCGCGCGCAAGCGTCCGCGGGGCCGGCCCCGCAAGAACTCCCCGGCGGCCGCATGAACCCCTCCCCGGGCCCCGGCCCCGGGGAGGGGCCGCGAAACCGTTTGGCCCCGTGCGGATATCGACGGCACACCGCGGCGCGGTGAGGAACCGCCGCCTCAGGCGTCGGCGAAGCCGGGCACCAGTTCCTCGACCAGCTTGCGCTGCGGGATGCGGGCGTCGAGTTGGCAGGCGATCGCCACATTGGAGGCGATGACCCGCATCGGGATCGCCAGCTTGGCCGGAATGTCCATCTGGCGGGCCGCCTTGATCTGTCCCGCGGCGCGCTCGGGCCGGATGTTGGCGGTGGTGATCTTCTGCAGCCACTTGCGGTTGTAGTGGAACACCTCGGTGCGCAGCGGTTCCACGTACTGCCGCATCATGTCGTCCATCTCGCGCTTGGAGACCTGCTCGCCCTTCTGCACGAAGCCGATCTCCTGCATGGTCACCAGCAGGTTGTCGTAGTCGTCCTCGAGGGCGTAACGGGTCGCCAGGCCGATCTCACGCGGAATGCCGCCGGGCATCGGCGCCACCGCGCCGAAGTCGATGACGCCCATCCGGCCGTCGGGCAGCAGCATGAAATTACCCGGATGCGCGTCGCCGTGCATCATCTCCAGCCGCCGGGGCGCATCGTAGGTGAGCTCGAACAGCCTGGTGCCCATGATGTCTCGCTGTTCCTGGGTGCCCTCGCGGATGATCGCCGACATCGGCACGCCCTCGATCCACTCCTGGATCACCACCTTGGGCGCGCTGGCCACCACCCGCGGGATCGCGAAGTGCGGATGGCCCGCATAGGCCTTGGCGAACGCCCGCTGGTTGTCGGCCTCGAGCCGGTAGTCGAGCTCCATCTCGGTGCGCTCGATGAGCTCGTCGACCACGCCCTCCACGTCGGCGCCGGGGGAGAGCTGCTTGAGGATGCCGACCATGCGCTGCATGGTCTTCAGGTCGGCGCGCAGCGCCTCGTCGGCGCCCGGGTACTGGATCTTCACCGCCACCGTGCGGCCGTCGCGCCAGACGGCCTTGTGCACCTGCCCGATGCTGGCGGAGGCGACCGGGGTGTCGTCGAAATCGCGGAACCGTTCCCGCCACTTGGTGCCGAGCTGCTGGTCGAGCACCCGGTGCACCTTGTTGGCGGGCAGCGGCGGCGCCTCCCGCTGCAGTTTGGTCAACGCCTCCCGGTACGGCTTGCCGTACTGCTCGGGGATGGCGGCCTCCATCACCGACAGCGCCTGACCGACCTTCATCGCGCCGCCCTTGAGCTCACCGAGCACCTGGAACAGCTGTTGGGCGGCCTTGTCCATGATCTCGGCGTTGACCTCGTCCTTGGACTTGCCGGTCAGTCGTTTACCCAACCCCAACGCGGCGCGACCCGCGATGCCGACCGGCAGCGTGGCCAGCTTGGCGTTGCGGGCGGCGCGACCCCGCTTGATATCACTCACCAGACCATCATCCACGACGCGGCCGAGCGCGCCGCAACCACTTGCCAACAAACGTTGTCAACATCCGCAGTGCGGGTGGCGTGACCAGTGACGCGCCAGCACGGTGCCCGCGCCGACGTCGAATTCCAGCGTGGTGTTCAGGGTGGCCGGCGGGTCGGCGTCATGCCCGGCGTCGCCGCGGACCGCCCGCAGCACCTGGTCGATCTGGTTGAGCGCCAACGCCGCGGTGCCCAGCACGGTGGCGCGGTCGGCGCCGCCGACCGTGTCGCGCAGCTGCGCGGCGACCGCGGGCCAGGCCGCGTCCCGGTCGCTGCGGTGCAGATCGGCGCACCCCAGGCAGCTGGTGACGCCGGGGATGACCAGGGGGCCCACCAGCCCGGTGCCGTCGCGGACCCGCACCGGCAGGTGGGGGATGCCGGTGGCGTGCAGTTCCCGGATCAGCCGCGGGTCGCAGACCAGGTAGTCGGCCAGCACCACCAGATCGGTGGGTTCGCGGGGTGCGCCGGCGTCGGGTCGGCCGCTGTGGGTGATGCGGGAGCTCGAACAGCGCAGCGCACCGAGCAGCAGATCCGACAGCGGGCCTCGGCCGTGGATGCGGATGGTGGGGGTGCGGGCCGGGCGGGCGGGGATGCGGGTGACCAGCCGGGCGTCGATCAACGCCGGCAGCAGGTTGTCCAGCGCCGCGCGCGCCCCGGGTTCGTCGGGGGCCTGACCGGTCTGCAGGCGGCGCAGCATCGCGGCGAGCGCGCCGGCGGTCAGCCCCTGCGGTGGCCGGACCAGTACCGCGCGCCGCGGATCCCAGCCGACCTGCACGGCGCCGTCCGGGCGCAGCAGCACCGGCATCGTCGGGTCGAGGATGTAGCCCCCCATGCGACGACTCTGCCATGAACCGGCCGGCCGCCGTCCGAGTTATCCACAGGGGCGGCCGGTGCGCTACTGGCCGGGGTCGTCGGAGTCGGGGTCCTTCTCGAGGTCGGCGATGGCCTGTTCGATGGCGCTGTCGAGGTCGCTGGTGTCACCGGCGATGACGCGGTCGATGAACGCGGCGGGCTGGTCGAGGTCCTCGGCGCTGGGCAGCAGGTCCGGGTGCTGCCAGACCCGGTCGCGGGCGTCCGCGCCGACCGCCTGGGTCAGCCGCTGCCACAGATCCGCGGCCTCGCGCATCTTGCGGGGCCGCAGTTGCAGCCCGACCAGGGTGGCGAACGTCTGTTCGGCCGGGCCGCCGGTCGCCCGGCGCCGCCGCAGCATCTCCGACAGGGCCGCGGTGCCCGGGATGCGGTCGCCGAGCGCATCGCCGACCACGGTCTGCACCCAGCCCTCGATCAGCGCCAGCAGCGTCTCGAGCCGTTCCAGCGCCGCGGTCTGCTCCGGGGTGACCTGCGGTTCGAACGCGCCCTGGTTGAGCAGCTGCTCCAGCTGCGACGGGTCGGCCAGCATGGCCGGGTTGAAGTTCTGCGCCAGCTCCTCCAGGCCGCTCATGTCGACCTTCATGCCGCGGGCGAACGACTCCACGGCGTTGAGCAACTGGCTGGCCAACCAGGGCACGTGCCCGAACAGCCGGTGGTGCGCGGCCTCACGGGCGGCCAGGAAGGTCAGCACCTCGCTGCGCGGCTGCTCGAGGCCCTTGGACAGCTCCTCGATCGCACCGGGCAGCAGCGCCGCGACACCCTTCGGGCCCAACGGCAACCCGATGTCGGTGGAGGTCAGCACCTCCTGCGACAACTTGCCCAGCGCCTCGCCGAGCTGCGAACCGAACGCCATGCCGCCCATCTGGGTCATCACCGCGACCAGCGGGCCGGCCATGGACTTGGCCTCATCGGGCAGCGCCGACACCCACACCGTCGAGACCTGCTGGGCGACCGGATCGCACAACCGCTTCCAGGTATCCAGGGTGTTGTTCACCCAGTCGGTCGGCGTCCAGGCCTCGGCGCGGACGGTGCCCGCCGGCAGCGCGGTGGCGCCGTCCAGCCAGGTCTCGGCCAGCCGCACCGCGTCGTTGATCGCCGACTTCGTGTTCTCGCCGATCGGTGCGACGAAGCCCACCTGGCTGGTCGCCAGCTTGCGCGCCAGGTCGTAGTTGACCGGGCCGGAGGCGGTGCCGCCGGCCAGCACGGTGCCCGCCCCGCTGAACATCTCGCCGAGCCGGGTGAAGATCTGCCCCAGCTGCGACATGTCGAACTCGGCGCCGCCGAACCCGAGGCCGAACGGATCCCCGGGGCCCGACCGCGGGTCCTTGTCGCGCTTGTCGCGCTCGGGGTCGTCCCCGGCGGAGAAACCGAAGGGCGGATCTGCCATGTCTTCAACGGTACTCATCCGGCCCGGCCGATGGCGGACGGCGGGTCACGCTGGCAGCGAACCCGGGTGCCGCCGGACCGGTCAGCGGTGGTCGTGGGCGCAGCCGACCGGGCCGCAACCTTTACATTGGGCGGCGTGAACAGGCGGATTTCGACGGTGCTCGTCGCGTTGGTGCCGGTGGTGGTGTTCGGTGTGCTGATGTCGGCGGTGACCGTTCCCTTCGTGTCGCTGGGGCCCGGCCCGACGTTCGACACGCTCGGCGAAGTGGACGGCAAGCAGGTCATCGAGATCAAGGGCACCGAGGTCCACCCGACGACCGGACACCTGAACATGACCACGGTGTCGCAGCGCGACGACCTGACCCTGGCCCAGGCGCTGCTGCTGTGGGCGTCCGGACGCGATCAGCTGGTGCCCCGCGAGTTGGTCTACCCGCCGGGCAAGAGCCGCGAGGAGATCAACGAGGCGAACACCGAGGACTTCCGCCGCTCCGAGGACGCCGCCGAGTACGCGGCGCTGAGCTATCTCAAGTACCCGATGGCCGTCACCGTCGAGTCGGTCAACGAGGACGGCCCGTCGGCGGGCAAGCTGGCCGAAGGGGATGCGATCGAGGCCGTCAACGGCACGCCGGTGGCCAATCTCGACGAGTTCCAGGCGGTGCTGAAGGACACCAAGGAGGGGGACACCGTCACCATCGACTACCGCCGCAAGATCGGCGTGACGCCCGCCGGGAACGCCGCCGACCATGACCCCGACACCGACCCCGGGAACGACCCCGGGAACCGCGAGCCGCAGCTGGGCAGCGTGACGATCACGCTCGGCAAGCATCCGGAGCGCGACCAGGGCTACCTGGGCATCGGCGTGCTCGACGCCCCGTGGGCGCCGTTCACGATCGACTTCAACCTGGCCAACATCGGCGGGCCGTCGGCCGGGCTGATCTTCAGCCTCGCGGTCATCGACAAGCTGACCGAGGGCAACCTCGCCGACGGCAGGTTCGTGGCCGGTTCGGGCACCATCAGCGGCGACGGCAAGGTCGGCGCGATCGGCTTCATCAACCACAAGATGCTGGCCGCCCGCGAGGCGGGCGCCACCGTATTCCTGGTGCCGGCCGAGAATTGTGCGGAGGCCAAGGCCGCCGACCACGACGGGCTGGAGTTGATCAAGGTCGAGACCCTCGATCAGGCGGTGTCGGCGCTCGAGACCTTGCCGACCGGCGGCGAGCGTCCGCACTGCTGAGGACTCCGCCGTACCCGCATCGGCGCGAACGGTTTGCGTAGAGTTAGGGCACGTCGCCCCGGACGACGGGATCAGGGACGGCGGAAGCCACGTTTTCGGAACCGGCGATCGGTAGGACTGGAGTCAACGAGTGGGAATGCGGCCCGCGGCGCGTATGCCGAATCTGACAGGACGTAGCCGTTTTCTCATCGCGCTCGGCGCGTTGTTGGTGTTGTTGCTGCTGCTCGGCCCCCGGCTGATCGACGCGTACGTGGACTGGCTGTGGTTCGGCGAACTCGGGTACCGCTCGGTGTTCACCACGGTCCTGGTGACCCGGCTGGTGGTGTTCCTCATCGCGGGCGTGCTGGTCGGGGTGATCGTGTTCGCCGGCCTGGCGCTGGCCTACCGCAGCCGGCCGGTGTTCGTGCCGACCAACGGCCCGGACGATCCGCTCGCGCGCTACCGCACCGCGGTCATGACCCGGCTGCGGCTCATCGGCATCGGCATCCCGGTCTTCATCGGCCTGCTCTCCGGCATCGTCGCCCAGACCTACTGGCCGCAGATCCAGCTGTTCCTGCACGGCGGCAACTTCGGCGTCACCGATCCGGAGTTCGGCAAGGATCTCGGTTTCTACGCGTTCGACCTGCCGTTCTACCGGCTGGTGCTCAGCTATCTGTTCGTCGCGGTGTTCCTGGCGTTCGTGGCGAACCTGTTGGGGCACTACCTGTTCGGCGGAATCAGGCTGTCCGGGCGGGCGGGTGCGCTGACTCATCCGGCGCGGATCCAGCTGATCGTGTTGGTCGGCGTCCTGATGCTGCTCAAGGCGGCGGCCTACTGGGTGGACCGCTACGAACTGCTCAGCCACACCCGGTCCGGTAAGCCGTTCACCGGTGCGGGCTACACCGACATCAACGCGGTGCTGCCGGCCAAGTTGATCCTGATGGTCATCGCGGTGATGCTGGCCGTCTCGGTGTTCGCCACCATCGTGCTGCGCAACCTGCTGATCCCGGCGATCGGGCTGGTGCTGTTGCTGGTCTCGTCGCTGGTGGTCGGGTCGGCCTGGCCGCTGGTCGTCGAGCAGATCTTCGTCCGGCCGAACGCGGCGCAGAAGGAAGCCGAGTACATCAGCCGCAGCATCACCGCGACCCGGCAGGCCTACGGCATCACCGACGACGTGGTGACCTACCGCAGCTACCCGGGCAACGCGCCGGCGAGCGCGCAGCAGGTGGCCGCCGACCGGGCGACGACCTCCAACATCCGGGTGCTCGACCCGACCATCGTCAGCCCGGCGTTCACGCAGTTCCAGCAGGGCAAGAACTTCTACTACTTCCCGGACCACCTCAACATCGACCGCTACCGCGACCGCGACGGGAACCTGCGCGACTACGTGGTGGCCGCCCGCGAGCTCAACCCGGAGCGGTTGATCGACAACCAGCGGGACTGGATCAACCGGCACACCGTCTACACCCACGGCAACGGCTTCATCGCGTCGCCGGCCAACACGGTGCGCGGAATCGCCAACGACCCCAACCAGAACGGCGGCTATCCGGAGTTCCTGGTCAACGCCGTCGGCCCGGACGGCATCATCAACCAGGGCCCGGCGCCGCTGGAACAACCGCGCATCTACTTCGGGCCGGTGATCGCCAACACCGCCGCGGACTACGCGATCGTGGGGGAGAACGGCGCGCCGCGCGAATACGACTTCGAGACCAGCACCGAGACCCGCAACTACACCTACACCGGCAAGGGCGGGGTCCCGATCGGGAACTGGTTCAACCGCACCGTGTTCGCCGCGAAGTTCGCCGAACGGAACTTCCTGTTCTCCAACGTGATCGGCGAGAACAGCAAGATCCTGTTCAACCGTGACCCGGCCAAGCGGGTCAAGGCGGTCGCGCCCTGGCTGGACACCGACACCACGGTGTACCCGGCGATCGTCAACAAGCGGTTGGTGTGGATCGTCGACGGCTACACCACGCTGGCGAATTACCCGTACTCCCAGGAGATGACGCTGTCGAGCGCCACCGCCGACTCCAACGAGGTGGCGATCAACCGGCTGCAGCCCGACAAGAAGGTCGCCTACATCCGCAACTCGGTGAAGGCCACCGTCGACGCCTACGACGGCACCGTGACGCTCTACGCGCACGACGAGTCCGATCCGGTGCTGCAGGCGTGGATGAAGGTGTTCCCGGGGGTGGTCAAACCCAGCAGCGAGATCACCCAGGAGCTGCGCGAGCACCTGCGTTACCCGGAGGACCTGTTCAAGGTGCAGCGGGCGCTGCTGGCGAAGTACCACGTCGATGATCCGGTCACGTTCTTCTCGACGTCGGACTTCTGGGATGTGCCGCTGGATCCGAACCCGACGGCCAGCAGCTTCCAGCCGCCGTACTACATCGTCGCCAAGAACCTGGCGACCGAGACGAACGCGGCGTCGTTCCAGCTGACCAGCGCGATGAACCGGTTCCGCCGTGACTTCCTGGCGGCCTACATCAGCGCCAGCTCCGACCCGGACACCTACGGCAGGATCACGGTGTTGACGATTCCGGGTCAGGTCAACGGCCCCAAGCTGGCATTCAACGCGATCAGCACCGACACCGCGGTGAGCCAGGACCTCGGCGTGATCGGGCGCGACAACCAGAACCGGATCCGCTGGGGCAACCTGCTGACGCTGCCGGTCGGCCCGGGCGGGCTGCTCTATGTCGCACCGGTTTACGCCTCGCCGGGCACCAGCGACGCCGCGTCGTCGTATCCGCGGTTGATCCGCGTGGCGATGATGTACAACGACAAGGTCGGCTACGGCCCGACGGTCCGCGACGCGCTGATCGAGTTGTTCGGGCCGGGTGCGGACGCCACCGCGACCGGTCCGGCGCCGGTGGCCGAGACCGCACCCGACGGTCAGCCGCAGGCCGCCGCACCGCCGGCCGACGGGCAGCCGCCCGCCACGCAGCGCACGCCGCCACAGCAGCAGGCGCCGACACCGCCGCCGGCGGCCGCGTCGCCGGGGGTTCCGGCGCAGCTGTCGCCGGCCAAAGCCGCTGCGCTGCAGGAGGTGAACGCGGCCCTGGATGCGTTGCGCAAGGCGCAGCAGAGCGGCAACTTCGCCGAGTTCGGTCAGGCGTTGCAGCGCCTCGACGAGGCGATGGACAAGTACCAGTCGGCGGGCTGAGCACTCCCGGCCCCGGTGCGCTGTCGGTAACTGGGATCACTGCCTGGGCGTCGGCCCGCACAGCAGCGGGTGGTGCCGGCGGACCTGCTGCTGGCGCCGGCTGCAGATGCTGGCGATGTACCGGGTCGGCCGCGCCGCCGAGGCGCTGGAGACCTACACCCGGCACGCCCGGCGTCGAGGTGGCCCGGCTGTTGGGCACGATCGCGCGCGGCAAGGACAACCGGCACATCGAGGTGTCGGCGCTGTCGTCGGACGAGGTCGCGATGCCGGCCGGCGCGATCGCCGGCGAGCCGGCCACCGCAGCGGAGGCCGCCGAACTGGCCGACCGCGCAGGCGGCAACCCGATCTTCGTCGGCGAGTACGCGCGGCTGCCGCGCGGGGAACGCGCCCTCGACCCCGTCGTGATCCGGGTACTGCGCACCGCCGCGGTCATCGGTGAGGTGATCGACGCCGCCGCTACGACCCCGCGCGAGTGCTCGCGACCGGGCAGGTGATCCGCACGCCGCGCTGAGCGGGGCACCGCTCTTGCACGGTCGTGCCGATCTGAAGGGGCTTTGAGCAGGCAATTTGGAAGCCACGCGACCATTTGGGTAACCTGATGTTCACCGACGCGGGGTGGAGCAGCTCGGTAGCTCGCTGGGCTCATAACCCAGAGGTCGCAGGTTCGAATCCTGTCCCCGCTACGAACGAGAAACGGCCCCCGGAGTTATCCGGGGGCCGTTTCTGTTGCTCGATGCGATCACCAAATGCGTTAGCGCACTTGCGGATCGGGCGGATTGTCCGCGCCGCGGCCCGACGCGGCGTCACGGATGTGGTCCATGGCGGCGGTGGCCAGTCCGACGCCGACTCCCGCAGCCGCGGCCACACCACGTCCTGTTCGAAGGCGGTGTCGGCCGGCGTGTCGCCGTCGTCGAGGACGTCGCGAACCTCCCCGAAAAGTGTTGTCGACAGCAGATCTTGATGTGAGACCGGGGTCGTGTCCGCCGGCGCGCCGGCCGCGCAATCCGGTGGGGCGCCGACGTAGCGCCCCGCTGCGGAGGGTGATCCGTTAGCTTTGGTCGCGCAACAAAACCCGTCACCACCGACAGGTGAGCCGTCCGAGGAAACATGAATTCGTTGGCAAAGGCGTTCGCTGACCGGCTGTCGACCAGCGACAAACACCTGTACACGCTCGGCGACGGCACCTGGACCCCTCATCCCTGGCCGGAGGTGCTGGCCCGCTCCCACAACGTCGCCGAGTGGTTGCTCAACGAGAACGCCACCGGTCTCGGGCTGACCGGCGAGCCCACCGTCGAGCTGATCGCCGCGATCTTCGGCGCCGTTCTGGCCGGGGCACCGGTGTCGATCGCCGCCGGACCGGTGCGCGGCGCCGACACCGACCAGTGGGCGCACACCACGATGGCCCGGTTCGACGGCATGGGCATCAGCCACGTCCTCAGCCACGGCGCCCACCTGGACCGGCTGGTCGCCGCCGACGGGCCGGTGCTGGTCAAGGACACCGCATCGGTCGCCCCGGCGCAGCGCTCGACGCCGTTCGAGGCTCCCCGGGGCGATGCGCCCATCGCGGTGCTGCAGGGCACCGCGGGGTCGACCGGGGTGCCGCGCACCGTGCAGCTGTCCCCGGACGCGGTGCTGGCCAACCTGTGCGGGCTCAACACCCGCGTCGGCGTGACCCCTGATGACGTCGGCTGTTCCTGGCTGCCGCTCTACCACGACATGGGGCTGAGCTTCCTGCTCGCCGGAGCGCTGGCCGGCACCGACGTCTGGCAGGCGCCCACCACCGCGTTTCAGGCCTCACCGTTCCGGTGGCTGACCTGGCTCACCGAGAGCCGCGCCTCCGTGACCGCGGCGCCGAACATGGCCTACGGGCTGATCGGCAAGTACTCGCGGCGGGTCACCGACGTCGACCTGGGCCGGCTGCGGTTCGCGCTCAACGGCGGCGAGCCGGTCGACGTGGAGCTGACGACGCGGTTCGGCGAGGAGATGAGGCGGTTCGGATTCTCGCCGGGGGCGCTCGCACCGTCCTATGGGCTGGCCGAATCCACCTGCGCCGTCACGGTTCCCGAGCCGGGCCGTGGCGTGGTCGTCGACGACGAAGGCAATGCGGTTCTGGGCCAACCGATTCCGGGCATGGAAGTGCGCATCGAGCCCCGCGACGGCGAACGCGTCGGCGAGGTGATGATCCGCGGCACTTCGATGATGATCGGCTACCGCGGCGAACAACCGCTCGATCCCGAGGCGTGGTTCCCCACCGGCGATCTCGGCTACCTGGTCGACGGCGGGTTGGTGGTGTGCGGCCGGGCCAAGGAGTTGATCACGGTGGCCGGGCGCAACATCTTCCCGTCCGAGGTGGAGCGGGCCGCCGCGGCGGTGCCCGGAGTCCGCGAGGGCGCGGTGGTCGCGGTCGGGGTGGGGGAGCGGTCGATCCGCCCGGGCGTCAGTGTCGTCGCGGAGTTCCGCGGCCCGGACGAGGACGGTGCCCGCGCCGGGGTGATCGCACAGGTCGCGTCGCAGTGCGGGGTGGTCCCCGCCGACGTGATCCTCGTTCGGCCCGGCAGCCTGCCCCGCACCACCTCGGGCAAGCTGCGCCGCCTCGAGGTGAAACGGCGTCTGGAGGCCGGCGAACTGCCGTGACCGGCCCGGACCGGTCAGCGCAGCTTGACGACGATCTTGCCCTTGGCGGTGCGGTTCTCGATGGCTGCGATGGCCTCGGCGGCCCGCTCCAGCGGGTACACCTGAGGCTGTGGGGCCGTCACCGCGCCCGACGCCAGCAGCGGTTCGAGTTCGGCCCACTGCTGTTGCAGGTAGTTCGGATGGGTGAACGTCCACGCGCCCCAACCCACACCGATGACGTCGAGGTTGTTCAGCAGCAGCCGGTTCACCTTGACGGTCGGGATCTCGCCTCCGGTGAAGCCGATGACAAGCAGCCGGCCGCCCGGTGCCAGCGATCGCAGCGAGTCGGTGAACCGGTCGCCGCCGACCGGGTCGACGACGATGTCCACCCCGCGCCCGTCGGTGAGCTCCTTGACCTGGTCCTTGAACCCGTCGACGAACACCACGTCGGTCGCCCCGGCGGCGCGCGCCACCTCGGCCTTCTCCTCGGAGCTCACCACCGCGATCATCCGCGCGGCGCCCCACGCCGGCGCCAACCGCAGCGTCGAGGTGCCGATGCCGCCGGCCGCGCCGTGGACCAGCAGGGTCTCCCCGGGCGCCAGCCGCCCGCGGGTGCGCAGCGCGTGGTGCATGGTCAGGTCGTTGAACAGCAGCCCCGCGCCCGCCTCGAACGACACGTTGTCGGGCAGCGTGAACACCCGGTCCGGCGGCAGCGCGACCACCTCCGCCATCGCCCCGCAGATCATCGTCAGCCCGCACACCCGGTCGCCGGGCCGCACGTGCGCGCCGGCGGGAGCGCTGCGGACCACCCCGGCGACCTCCCCGCCCGGGGTGTACGGCAGGTCGGGCTTGTACTGATACAGGCCGCGGGTCTGCAGCACATCGGGGAAGGCCACCCCGGCGGCGTGGACGTCGATCAGCACCGCGTCCTCGGCGGAGGGTTCGGGGATGTCCACCAGCTTCGCGGCCTGCGGTCCGTCCAGACTGGCAACCTGAATCGCGCGCATACGCCCTCCCTGTCGTCGACGCCCCTATTTAACTCCTGCGCCAAGCGCTCCCAACCGACCGGTAGGCTGAACCCCCGGCACTGACGCCACCTGCGACGAGGAGCACGCATGGTACGGGGACAACGAGGTCGACGCCCTGCGACACGGTTCGCCGCCGCGGCGAACCTTCCGCCCGGTCGCCCGATCGGGGTGCGGGCCGCCGACGGCACCCGCCTGCACGTCGAGGAGTTCGGGCCCGAGGACGGCTACCCGATCGTGCTGGCCCACGGCATCACCTGCGCCATCCGGGTCTGGGCCTACCAGATCACCGACCTGTCGCAGCACTACCGGGTGATCGCCTACGACCACCGCGGCCACGGCCGCAGCGACGTGCCGCCCCGGCGCGGCGGCTACAGCATGCGTCATCTCGCCGGCGACCTCGACGCCGTCCTGGACGCCACCCTGCGGCCGGGGGAGCGGGCGGTGATCGCGGGCCACTCGATGGGCGGCATCGCGATCTCGTCCTGGGCCGAACACTTCCCGGACCGGGTCGAACAACGCGCCGACGCCGTCGCGCTGGTCAACACCACCACCGGCGACCTGCTGCGCCAGGTTCAGCTGCTGCCCGTGCCGCCCCGGCTCACCGGGGCCCGGGTGCGTGCGGCCGGCATGGCGATCAAGACCCTCGGCGGCGCCCCGCTGCTCGGGCCGGTGCACGGGCCGAGCAGGCGGCTGGTGTCGATGATGGCGGTGGGCCGCGACGCCGATCCGGCCATCGGCGAGTTCATCTACGAGCTGTTCTGCGCCACCCCGCCCGCCGGTCGCGCCGGCTGGGCCCGCACCCTGGTCGACTCGCTGGGCCCGTACCAGCACCTCGGTCTGAAGAACCTCACCGTGCCGGCGCTGGTGATCGGCAGCCAGAAGGACCGCATCCTGCCGATGGAGTCCTCCCGCCGCATCGCCCGCGAGGTTCCCAACCTGGCGGATTTCGTCGAACTGCCCGGCGGGCACTGCGCGATCCTGGAACACCCCGACCAGGTCAACGCCCACCTGCGTTCACTCGTCGAGTCGGTCAGCCAGGACCGCCGGAAGAGCTCCTAGCCGACAGCTCGCGGTCGACCTCCGCGGCGGCGCGCAGCCCCGACCGCACCGCGCCGTCGAGAAATCCCGTCCAAACGTCAGCGGTTTCCGTTCCGGCCCAATGGATTCCGTTCACCGGTCGGCGCAGCCAGGGGCCGTATCGGGTCCACGACCGCGGCGGAACCGCGGCGGTGGGGCCACCCGGCGCGAATCCCTCGGTGCCCCAACAGTGGTCGAGATAGTCGATGGGTTCGAGGGCGGCAGCGCCGAACAGGGTGGCGAACCCGTCGAGCGCGCGGGCGCGGCGCTGCTGCGGCGGCAGCCGATCGAACGTGCGGACGTCGGTGAAACCCAACAGGATTCCCGGCCCGTCGTCGGATGGACTGACGTCGAAGGTGATGAACACCGGACCCTCGTCGGAGAGCGCCTCACCGGAGTAGCCCGCCGTGCGCCAGAACGGTTTGTCGTAGGCCGCATACGCCTTGCTGAGCCGGCCCAGCGGCCAGTGCCGGGTGAGCTCACGGTACTGGCTGTCCAGCTCCGGGCGGAACGTGATGGCCTGACGGTGCTGCGGCGCCACCGCGACGATCACCGCGTCCACCTCCACCCGACCGGTGCCGAATCCGACGACCAGCCTGCCGTCGTCGCGGCGCTCGACGGTGTCGACCACCGCGCCCAGCAGCACACGCTCGCCCAGTTCCTCGGCGATCCGCAGCGCGATCTGCTGGGTGCCGCCGGGGAAGCGGTCCTGCTGGGCGCCGCCCTTGACGTCGAGCATGCGCGCCAGCCCGCCGGCGGCCTTCACATAGCGCACGGCGTGCAGCATCGACACCGCGTCCGGCTCGCAGCCCCAGGTCACCCGGGACATGATCGCCATCAGCTCGCGGGTCGCGGCGCCGGCGCGCACCGATCTCAGCCACTGCTCCAGCGACACCGCATCGAGCGCGTCGGCGATCGGCGCGGACCACGGGTCCTCGACCGGGACGCGGCGGCAGACCCGCTCGAAACGCCACTGGATCCGCGACACGTCGAGCAGCTCGAGAATCGACAGTTTCGGGATCGTGCTGCGATACGTGCGGACCTTGCCGCGCCACCGGATCAGGTTCTTGCCGTGCGAATAGGTGGGCACCGTGGGGCAGCCGAGCTCGGCCGCCAACGCGATGACCGCATCCTGGGTCGGCCCGACGAACGTCGCGCCCAGATCGACCCGAACCCCGGCGATCGTGGCCGTCGCCGACCGGCCGCCCACCCGGTCGCGGCCCTCGAGAACCACCACGTCGCGGCCCCGTCGCACCAACTCGCGGGCGGCCGCCAGGCCGGCGAAGCCGGCCCCCACCACCGCGACGTCGGCTGAGGCGGGCACCGAGCTCGGGTCCTTGGCTGGGATGCTCACCCGACTAGGCTCTCACGTCGTGCAGGTGCTGACGGCGTTGTTCGGACCGACCGATGCGATCACCCGCGCTCGCGCCCTGCGCGACGCCGGGGCGGCCGGTGTGTTCACCTTCGAGGGTCCGCACGACGTGTTCACCCCGCTCACCCTGGCGGCCACCGTCGAGGGGCTGGAGCTGTTGACCAATGTCGCGATCGCGTTGCCGCGCAACCCGATTCAGCTCGCGCATCAGGCCAACGACCTGCAGCTGATCTCCGGTGGCCGGTTCACGCTGGGGTTGGGCACCCAGATCCGCACCCAGATCGAGAAACGCTACGGCACCGCGTTCGTCCCGCCGGTGGCGCGGATGAAGGAGCTGGTGGGCGCGCTGCGCGCGATCTTCGCGGCGTGGAACGAGGGCGAGCGGCTGGACTTTCGTGGCCGCTTCTACCGGCACACCCTGATGACGCCCACCTTCGACCCGGGACCCAACCCGTACGGTCCGCCGCCGATCTATCTGGGCGCGCTCGGTCCGGTGGCCACCCGGGCGGCCGCGGAAGTGGCCGACGGGCTGTTGGTGATGCCCTTCGGCTCCAAGCGGTTCCTGCACGAGGTCACCCTGCCCAACGTCCGCGCCGGCCTGGCCGCGGCCGGGCGCGCCGCCGGCGACTTCACCGTGGTGCCGGAGATCATCGTCTCGGTGGACGGCGAGGACCCCGGCCACACCGCGGCGCGGCGGCTGCTGGCGTTCTACGGCTCGACCCCGGCCTACCGGCCGGTGCTGGAGGTGCACGGCTGGGGCGAGCTGCAGCCCGAGTTGAATGCACTGTCGAAACAGGGGCGCTGGCAGGAGATGGGCCGGCTCATCGACGACGAGGTGCTGCACACCATCGCCGCCTGCGGCAGCCCCGCCGAGATCGCCGCGCACATCCGCGACCGGGTCGCCGGCGTCGCCGAAAAGATCTGCCTCTACCAGCCCGGACCGATCAGCGTCGCGGCATTGTCGGAGATCGTCGACAGTTTGGCCTCCTGAGCCATATCGTGGTACTCAGCCGAACCAAAGGAGGTCACGGATGGCTGACGCCGACTTCTTCGACGTTCTGATCATCGGCGCGGGCATCTCCGGCATCGGGGCCGCATACCGGATCCACGAGAAGAACCCCCACCTGTCCTACGCCGTGCTGGAGCGCCGGTCGCGCATCGGCGGCACCTGGGACCTGCACAAATATCCGGGCATCCGGTCCGACAGCGACATCTACACGCTGAGCTTCCCGTTCGAGCCGTGGACCCGCCCGGAGAACGTCGCCGACGGCGACGCCATCCGCGACTACCTCGAGCAGACCGCACGCAAACACGGCATCTATCCGCACATCCGGTTCAACACCCGGGTGCTGTCGGCGGACTGGGACTCGACCACCGACACCTGGACGGTGCACACCGAAGCCGACGGCCGGCCCACCACCTACCGGGGCCGGTTCCTGTTCTTCGGCACCGGCTACTACAACTACGACGAGCCGTACCAGCCGGAATTCCCCGGGATGCAGGATTTCCGCGGCGAGATCGTGCACCCGCAGCACTGGCCCGAGGACCTCGACTACACCGGTAAGAAACTCGTGGTGATCGGCAGCGGGGCGACGGCGGTGAGCATGATCCCGTCGCTGACCGAGAAGGCCGGCCACGTGACGATGCTGCAGCGGTCACCGACCTACATGCTGTCCGCCAAGCGGATTCACCCGGTGGTGCAGTTCCTGCGCACGGTGCTGCCCGGCCGCATCGGCTACCACGCGGCACGGATCTTCAACACGATCTTCACTGTGGGCCTGTACGCCTTCACCCGGGTGGCACCGAGGCTGTCGCGGCGGCTCATCCGCCTGGCGGCGGTGCGCAACCTGCCGCGGGGCTATCCGGTCGACGTCCACTTCAAGCCGCGCTACAACCCGTGGGATCAGCGGCTGTGCGCGATGCTCGACTACGACTTCTACCGCGCGATCGGCGACGGTCGGCTCGACGTGGTGACCGACACCGTCGATCGCTTCGACGAGACCGGGATCGTGCTGACCTCCGGCGAGCACCTCGACGCCGACATCATCATCACCGCCACCGGGATCCAGTTGCAGGCGCTCGGCGGCATCGCGCTCAGCGTCGACGGCGAGGAGGTCAAACCGCAGGACCGGTTCGTCTACCGCGAACACCTGCTCGAGGACGTGCCGAACGCGGCGTGGTGCGTGGGCTACATCAACGCGTCGTGGACGCTGCGCGCCGATCTGACCGCACGGTCGTTCGCGAAACTGTTGGCATACATGGACGCTCACGGCTACACCCACGCCTATCCGCACCTGGGCGACCAACCGATGCCGGAGAAGCCGGCCTGGAACATCAACGCCGGCTACGTCCAGCGCGCCCTGCACGCGCTGCCGAAGTCCGGCACCCGGCATCCGTGGAACGTGCGGCACAACTACGTGCTCGACCTGATCGACCACCTCACCGCACCGGTCAACGACGAGCACATGGTGTTCGGCCGGGTGCCCGCGCCGGCCGCCAAGACGGCCTGACAGCTGCGGTGCGGTAACGCCTGCGCCGCAGCACATTTCGGTGGCCGGGGCGAGCCGGCCCGGCTGGTGTCTGCCGACGGCGGCGCGCCTTGTCGGCTGCGGCCGAAAGACCCTTGCCACCGGGTGCGGAGGAGTTTAATGGACCCTGAAGAATCGGTTCTTCCCGTGCGACCGTGGTCGCTCAGGCGTCAAAGGAGACGACATGAAGACCAAAGCCGCGGTTCTTTTCGAGTTCGGCAAGCCCTGGAGCATCGAGGAGGTCGAGCTCGATCCACCCAAAGCGGGTGAGGTGCTGGTGGCCTGGGAGGCCAGCGGGCTGTGCCACTCGGACGAGCATCTGCGCCTGGGCGATCTCGGCGGTCCGCTGCCCGAGGTCGCGATAATCGGCGGTCACGAGGGCGCCGGACGCGTGGTCGAGGTGGGACCCGGTGTGCAGAACCTCAGGGAAGGCGACCACGTGGTGGCGTCGTTCCTGCCCGCCTGCGGCCGGTGCCACTTCTGCGCCACCGGACAGTCGAACCTGTGCGATCTCGGTGCGCTGCTGATGACCGGAACCCAGACCGACGGCACGTTCCGCCGCCGGATCAACGGCAAGAACGTCGGGGCGATGTGCTTCGTCGGCAGCTTCTCGCAGTACGGGGCGGTGCCCGAGGCGTCGGTGGTCAAGATCGACGACGATATCCCGCTGTCGCGGGCCTGCCTGCTCGGCTGCGGCATCACCACCGGCTGGGGTTCGGCGGTCAACACCGCGAAGGCGGGTCCCGGCCAGACCGTGGTGGTGCTGGGCTGCGGCGGCATCGGCAGCGGCGCGATCCAGGGGGCCCGCATCGCCGGCGCCGAGCACATCGTGGCGGTCGACATCGTTGAGGCCAAGCGTGAGAAGGCCTTGCAGTACGGCGCCACCCACTTCGTCACCTCCATCGAGGAGGCCACCGCGCTGGTCGCCGACCTGACCCGCGGCGTGATGGCCGACTCGGCGATCCTGTGCGTCGGGGTGCTGCAGGGCGCCATGATCGAACCGGCGCTGAACCTGGTGCGCAAGGGCGGGGCCGTCGTCATGACCGCGATCGCGCCGCTGACCGAGAACCAGGTGACCATGACGATGGGTGTGGTCACGCTGTTCCAGAAGCGGGTGCTCGGCAGCCTCTACGGGGAGGCCAATCCGCGGGCCGACATCCCGCGGCTGCTGCGGCTGTACCGCGACGGGCAGCTGATGCTCGACGAGGTCGTCACCGCCGAGTACCGGCTCGACGAGGTCACCAAGGGGTACGACGATATGCTCGCCGGCCGCAACATCCGCGGCGTCATGATCCACGAGCACTGAGGGGTTTCCCGGTGCGCCGGCGCACAATTCGCCGGCGCACCGGGAGAATCGTGCGCCGGGTTCGCGAGTACCGGTCAGCCGGTCACGGCGCGACCGACAGCCAGTCGGCGAAACCGGACGGGTCGTGGCGGCCGAGCGCCCCGTGCTCGAACAGCCCCCAGCCCTCCACCGAGCGGCCGCTTTCGGTGCAGACGGCGCGCCCGACGTGGTCGATCACCCCGAACCCGGCCCGGCCGACGATGGCCGGATCGGTCATGTCGTAGGTGAGTCGTTCGGTGAACTTCTCGCCCTTCCACATGCCGTGCAGCCAGTCCGGGTCGCCGCCGTAGCCGCCGCCGACGTGGATCGGGACCGGCAGCTTGGATTCGACGTCGAAGTGCACCGGGGTGCCGTCCATCGTGGTCGCGTCGATGGTGGCCCCGGTCGGGATGCGGGTGCCGGACGCGTAGTGGATCTTCACCCGCGGCCAGCCCAGCTGTTCGACCCGGCCGTCGCGCCACACCCGGGTGCAGTCGTTGAGGCTGCGGAACCCGGTCGGCTCCTCCTGGATGATCAGGCAGATCGCGAAGTCGTCGAACGCCATCGGCACGTACAGCCACCACATGCCCTCGAACGGCGGATCCGCGGGCCGGCCGGCGGGTTCGGGTTCGCCGATCGGGCGGATGCCCCACGACCGGTCGCGGGTGCCGATCCACACCGACGGATCGATGGCGGTCTCCTCGCCGTCGATCACCAGCGTCCCGCTCCAGGTGCCGACCTGGGCGAACCGTTGTGCGTCCAGGGTGACGCGGGTTCCGGACCGGAGCACGTGGGGCTGTTCCTGGATCGCGTCGAACAGGCCGGTCCAGGTGATATCCATGGCGATGCCCTCGGTCTCCTCGAGGACCAGGCGCAGCTTGTGCAGCGGTTCGAGGACCTCGACGCGGTAACCGAGCACGTGCTGGTTGAGTCGGTCGGAGTCGATCGCGTCCGACAGGTGCACCGCGGTCTGCGTATCGCCCTTGCGTACCAGCACGAACGCGTCCTTCACCCCTAGGTTGGGGTAGTAACCGATGCCGGTGATCAGGAAGATGTCGCCGGTGCGGTCGTGGGCGTTGAAGTAGGACCGGTCGTAGAAATTGCGGTCCGAGGTCCCCGGCCAGGCGATCGGCGCCGGGATCTGGTGGATCGGGTACTCGTCGCTGGGGCCGAGCATCAGCTGTCGCCTCCGATGAGTCGTTTGAGCAGCGAACCGTGGTAGAACAGCGATTCCACGTCGTCGGGCTTCTCGATCTCGCCGAACCGCACCCGGCGTGCGCCGGTACGCATGAACACGCAGGCCCAGATCACGCCGGAGTAGACGTAGAACCAGTGCAGGTCACCGAGTTCGACGCCGGTGTGCGCGGTGTAGGTGGCCCGCACGTCCTCCTCGCGCATGAAGTCCGGCAGCCCGGGCAGCCCGGCCAGCCCGGCGAGTTCCTGAAACACCATGTGCGCGAAGATCATCCACGCGACGTCCATCTCGCGCGGGCCCAGGGTCGCCATCTCCCAGTCCAGCACCGCGGCTGGGCGGAAGCCGTCGTAGAGCACGTTGCCCACTCGGGCGTCGCCCCAGATCAGCACCGGATCGGTGGCGGCCACGTCGGCCGGCCAGTGGTCCTCCAGCCACTGCAGCGAGCTCTCGACCAGCGGTGAGCGGCCGATGTCGGGCACCGCGAAGTCGTACCAGGACTTGAGCCAGTTCAGGTTGCGCCGCAACGCGACCGGGTCCGAGCCGTTGTCGAGGAAGCCGAACACCGTGGTCGGGTCCGCGATGGAGTGCAGTTTGGCGATCACCTCGACGGTGTTGTCCTGCAACTCGCGCCGCTGCTCGGCGGGGGAGTCGGCGAACCAGTTGCCGCCGAACGTGTACGGCATGACATCGGGTGGAACCCGGCCCTCGATGTAGTCCATCAGGAAGAACGGTGTGCCGAGCACCGAGCCGGTCGGCTCCAGCCACCGCACCCGCGGCACCGGGACGTCGGTCAACTCGGCGACCAGGCGGATCACGTCGAACTGGTGATCCATCCGGTAGCTGTCGAACACCGGAACGTCTTCCGCCCGGGGAGCGACCCGGGCCACCCACTTCTGTTCGTGCGGGCCCTCGTCGTCGGTCCAGCGCCCGGTGAGGATGATCGTCTCCGACGACATGCCGTTGGCGTCGATCCCGCTCTCCACGGCGATCTCCGGGGCGGTGCCCCCCGGCAGCACCGTTGCCAGCCATTTCGAGAGTTCCGTGGTCAGCGTCTTGGCGTCCCGACTGGAGCGTTGCAGACGGCTGACCTCTTCGACAGCCGGTTCGCTTGACATGGGATATCGTTCCTTCGGCCGGTAATTACGATACGGTTGGTAGCGTTATGAAAGCAGACCCGTCCTCGGTTGACAAGACCCGCGGTGCAGGCCCGAAACCGGCCCCGGTGGGCCGGCCCCGGGATCCGCGTATCGACGCTGCCATACTGCGCGCGACGGCGGAGCTGCTTGCCGAAATCGGTTATGCGAACCTGACGATGGCCGCGGTCGCCGAGCGGGCGGGCACCACCAAGACGGCGCTGTACCGGCGCTGGTCGAGCAAGGCGGAGCTGGTGCACGAAGCCGCGTTCCCGGCGGTGCCGTCGGCCATTCAGACCCCGCCCGGCGACTTCGCGGCCGACATCCGGGCCATGGTCGCGGCCGCGCGGGATGTGTTCACCAGCCCGGTGGTGCGCGCCGCGCTACCGGGGCTGATCGCGGACATGGCCGCCGACCCGGAGCTCAACCGGCGGGTGATGGCGCGCTTCGCGGGGGTGTTCGGTGCGGTGCGCGAGCGGCTGGCGGAGGCGCGCGACCGTGGTGAGGCGCGTGCCGACGTCGACCCGGACCGGTTGGTCGAGGCGATCGGCGGGGCCACCCTGCTGGCGATGCTGCTGCGGCCGGGCGAGCCGCTGGGGGACGACTGGGTGGATCAGACCACCGCGATCCTCATCCACGGCGCGCTCGCCTGACCGCGGGCGTGGGCGAGGTGAGGTTCACCCGCGGGTGGCGCGAACGACGGCCGTTGCCACCACATTGTTCTCGTCGCCGTCCTGGTGCATCCGGGTCCGCACCAGGACGCTGCCGCCCGCATCGGCCGCCACCGTGGCGGAGGTGACGAACGGCCCTTTCCTGCCGGCCTTCACGATGCGCAGGTCGAGGCTGTCCACCCGGGCCGCCGGGCCGGCCGCGTCGCGCGCGGCGGCTTCGGCGGTCACCAGGATCGGGCCGTGGTGCAGCATCAGCCCGCCCAGCTTCGGCGTCAGCGCCTCGATGACATAGCGCCCGTCGTCTCGGCGCTGCGCCCCGTACGCGGCCGCGAGCGGCGGCAGATCCGGTGAATCGGGCACCCCGGCACCGGGATCGATGTACTCGAAACCCGATCCGGTGGGGGCGATGACGGTCCAGTCGGCGGTCCCGACGCCCAGAACCCGTCCGGGGTGGTCGGCGTCGACGATGCGCGCCTCGGTGAAGACCTGGCTGCGCGCCTGCCGCGTGAGCGAACCGTGTACCTCGATCGCGCCGACGCCGGGCGCCGGGCCGGCCAGGTGCACCGCGACATGGGTGAGCGCCAGCTGCCAGTGCCGGTCCACCGCGATCCCGGCGGTGTCGAGCATCGCGATGGCCACCGGTGCGGCCAGCAGCCCGTCGCCGGAGCGCATATCGCTGCGCACCCGCATCCGGCCCACCGCGTCGAAACCCTCGCCGAGGACCGAGCGGCACCCCAGGTAGCGGTAGCTCATCAGCTCGTCGACGGTCTGCGCCCAGACCCCGTACGCCGCGGTGTCCAACTCGACCCCCATAGGCCAAAGATATCTATACGTATAACGGTATAAGACATCGCTGCGCTCCGACAGCTGCGCGGTGCGGCGAGCGTGCGAAAAAGTACCGGCAAGCGGCGTGTCCGGTGCAAACACGCACGCTCGCGGAACTACTCGTCCGAGATCTGGCGCTTGTTGCGCTCGGAGACGGCCGCGAACAGCTCGCCGAGTCCGGCGAAGTCACGCTCCTGGGCGAACGCGATCCGCTGTTCGGCCGCCAGCGCCGGGTCGATCACCGCCGCCGCCCCGGCCGTGTAGATCTCCTTGAGCCCCCGCATCACCGGCCCCGGCACCTCGGCGATCGCGGTGGCCAACTCCACCGCGCGGTCGAGCAACCGGTCGTGGGCGACCACCTCGGTCACCAGCCCGATCCGCTCGGCGCGGGCCGCGTCAACCACCTCGCCGGTCATCGACAGTCGCCGGGCCATTGCGTGCCCGACCACCTGTGGCAGCCGGGCGGTCATCCCGCCACCGGGCAGGATGCCGACGCGGGCGTGGGTGTCGGCGAACACCGCGCGTTCGGAGGCGATCAGAAAGTCGCAGCCGAGCGCCATCTCGAGCCCGCCGGTGAATGTGGCGCCGTTGATCGCCCCGATGATCGGCGTGCGCATCCGCGCCGGCGCGGCGATGCAGTCGTGCGACCGGAACTCCTCGAAGTACGCGGTGCCGTTGCGCTGGGCCTCCTTGAGGTCCACCCCGGCGCAGAACGCCGGATCGGTGCCGGTGATCACCACCGCGCGCACCGACTCGTCCGCGTCGGCCTCGGTGAGCGCGTCGAATATCGCCCGAATCAGCGCTCTGCTCAACGCGTTCCGGGCCTCCGGCCGGTTGAGCGTCACCACGCGCACCGGTCCGCGGTCGTCGACGACGACGAGGTCGGTCATGCGCCGACTCTAGCGCGGTGGGCTCAGCGCAGGAACTGATCGGCGGTGTTGGCCAGATCCAGCAGCGGCTGCGGCAGCGCCCCGAGCGCGAACGTCACCACCGCGGTCAACCCGACCACCGCCCCGGTGAAGAAGCTCGGCGTGACGACAGTGGGCGGGCTCTCCGGGGGATCGGTGAAGAACATCAGCACGATCACCCGCACGTAGAAGTACGCGGCGATCGCGCTGGCGACCACGCCGACGACCACCAACGGGATCGCCCCGCCCTCGCCGGCGGCCTTGAACACCGCGAACTTGGCGACGAAGCCGCTGGTCAGGGGGATGCCCGCGAACGCCAGCAGGAACAGCGAGAACACCACGCCGACAATGGGATACCGCCGCCCCAGGCCGGCCCAGCGGTCGAAGGCGGTGTCCTCCTCGCCCGCGGTGTCGCGTACCAGGCTCACCACGGTGAACGCGCCGACGGTGCTGAATCCGTAGGCGAACAGATAGAACAGCGTCGCCGACAACCCGGCATCGGTGCCCGCGATCAACCCGGTGAGGATGAAGCCGGTGTGCGCGACGGCCGAATAGCCCAGCATCCGCTTCACGTCGCTCTGGGTGACCGCGGTGATCGTGCCCACCACCATGGTCAGGATCGCCAGCAGCCACAGCACCGGGCGCCAGTCGGTGCTCAGGCCGGGCACCGCGACGTAGAACACCCGTAGCATCGCACCGAACGCCGCGATCTTGGTCGCCGCGGCCATGAACGCGGTGATCGGGGTGGGGGCGCCCTGGTAGACGTCCGGGATCCAGGAGTGGAACGGCACCGCACCGACCTTGAACGCCACCCCGACCAGCACCAGGGCCGTGCCGATCAGCGCCAGCGAGGTCCTGCCGTCGCCCGCGGCGACTCGCTCGGCGATGCCGCGCAGGTCGAGCGTGCCGGCGTAGCCGTACAGCATCGCGCTGCCGTACAGGAAGAACGCCGACGAGAACGCGCCCAGCAGGAAGTACTTCAACGCCGCTTCCTGCGACAGCAGCCGACGCCGGCGGGCCAGCCCGCACAGCAGATACAGCGGCAGCGACAACACCTCCAGCGCGATGAACATCGTCAGCAGGTCGTCGGACGCCGGGAACAGCAGCATCCCGCCGACGGCGAACATGGTCAGCGGGAACACCTCGGTCTGGATCGTGCCCGCCTTGGCGGCCACCTGTTCGGCGACCGTGCCCGGGATCGTCGACGCCTGCGGGGTGAACGCCTCCAGGCCGGGCGCGCCGCCCTCGGGGTTGCCGCCGATCTGCCGTTCGGCGATCAACAGGATGCCCAGCACCGCGACCACCAGGACGGTGGCCTGCAGGAACAGTGCCGGCCGGTCGACGACCACCGCGCCCATCACCGCGGAGCGGCCCGGGTCGGGCAGATCGCGCGCCACCACCACGGTGGCGATGAGCGCGGCGACGAGACCGCCGAGGGCCAGCGCCACCTGGGTGGTGTAGCGGTGCGCCCGCGACATGACCGCTTCGACGAGCACGCCGAGGATCGCCGCCCCGAACACGATGAGCATCGGGGAGACGAGGCCGTATTCGACGGTGGGGGTGGGCAGGTTCATCGGGTCGGCCCTTCCGCCATCTGGGGTACCGGGTCAGGCTGGTCGATGGTGGTCAGCGTGTGGGTGACCGCCGGGTTGATGACGTCCAGTGCGGGCTTGGGGTAGATGCCCAACACGATCAGCAGCGCGATCAGCGGTGCCACCACGACGATCTCGCGGGGCACCAGGTCGCGGATCCGGTCGTTGCCGACCTTGACCGGCCCGCCCATCATGCGCTGGTAGGTCCACAGGATGTAGATCGCCGAGAGCACCAGCGCGGTCGAGGCGAACACCGCGAGCACCGGGTACCGGGTGAAAGTGCCGATCAGCACGAGGAATTCGCTGATGAACGGTGACAGCCCGGGCAGCGACAACGTCGCCAGACCGGCCACCAGGAAGGTGCCCGCGAGCACCGGCGCGACCTTCTTCACCCCGCCGTAGGCGGCGATCAGGCGGCTGCCCTGCCGCGACACCAGGAACCCGGCGATCAGGAACAGCGCGGCGGTGGACAGGCCGTGGTTGACCATGTACAGCGTCGACCCGGACTGGCCCTGGCTGGTCATCACGAAGATGCCCAGGATGATGAAGCCGAAGTGGGAGATCGACGTGTAGGCGATCAGCCGCATCACGTCGGCCTGGCCGATCGCCACCAGTGCGCCGTAGACGATGCCGATCACCGCCAGCGTGATGATCAGCGGCCGGAAGTACGCCGAGGAGTCGGGGAACAACTGCAGGCAGTAGCGCAGCATGCCGAAGGTCCCGACCTTGTCCATCACCGCCATCATCAGCACCGCGCTGGCCGGGGTGGCCTGCACGGCGGCGTCGGGCAGCCAGCGGTGGAACGGCCACAGCGGCGCCTTGATCGCGAACGCGAACATGAATCCGCCGAACAGCAGATGCGCCACCGCCGGGTTGACGACGAACGCGCCGGACGACACCGCGGCGGCGATCGCCCGGAAATCGAAGGTGCCCGACTCGAAGGCGTTGCTCTGCGCGGTGACGACGTACAGCCCGATCACCGCGGCGAGCATGATCAGCCCGCCGAACAGGTTGTACAGCAGGAACTTCACCGCCGCCTTGGACCGCCCGGCGCCGCCGAACCCGCCGATCAGGAAGTACATCGGGATCAGCATCGCCTCGAAGAACACGTAGAACAGCAGCACGTCGAGGGCGACCAGCGACATCAGCACCATGGCCTCGACGGCCAGCGTCAACGCGAAGTAGGCGTGGACCGACCGGCCGCGCCAGGAGACCTGATCGGCGACGTCGTTCCAGCCGGCGACCAGCAGCAGCGGCACCAGCACCGCGGTGAGCGCGACGATCGCCAGCGCGATGCCGTCCAGGCCCAGTATGTAGCCGGTGCCGAAGGACGGGATCCAGCGGTAGTTCTCGACGAACTGGTACGGCTCGCCGCCCGGCTCGAACTGCACGAGCAGGACCACCGTGATCGCCAGCACCACCAGCGAGACCGCCAGGGCCAGCCATTTGGCCAGATTGCGCAGCGCTGCCGGCAGCAGGATCACGATCGCGCCGCCGACCGCCGGTACGGCCCACAGCAGCGTCAGCCACGGAAACGACGTCACCACAGTTGCACCGCCAGGATCGAAGCGACTACCAGGAGCGCGCCGGCCAGCATGGTCAGCGCGTAGGAGCGGGCGTAGCCGGTCTGCACGCGGCGCAGCCCGGACGATATCCGCGACACCAGGGCGGCCAGTCCGGTGCCCACACCCTCGACCGCCTCGTCGTCGATCTCCACCAGACCGGAGGCCACCAGCCGGCCGGGACGCATGAACACCTCCTCGTTGAACGCGTCGCCGTAGAGGTCCTTGCGGGCGGCGACGGTCAGCGCCGACCCGGCGGGCGGCTCCGCCGGCACCGGCCGGGTGCCGTACATCCGGTAGGCGATCACGATGCCCACCGCCACGACGGCCAGGATCACGGTGGTGACCAGCCACACCGGTGCGGCGTGGTGGACCGCGTGGGTGCCGACGACCGGTTCGAGCCAGTGCTCCAGCGTGCCGCCGATGGCGAACGCCGCACCGGAGCCGACGGATCCGATCGCCAGCAGGATCATCGGCCAGGTCATCACCTTCGGCGCCTCGTGCGGATGCGCCTCGGGGGCCCAGCGTTCCTCACCGAAGAACGTCATCAGCATGACCCGGGTCATGTAGAACGCGGTGATGCCGGCGCCCAGGATCGCGGCGCCGCCGAGCAGGTAACCCTTCACCCCGCCGGCGCCGAGCGCGGCCTCGATGATGCCGTCCTTGGAGAAGAAGCCGGCCAGCGGCGGCACCCCGATGATCGCCAGGTAGCCGAGCCCGAAGGTGACGAAGGTGACCGGCAGCGCGGTCCGCAGGCCGCCGTAGCGGCGCATGTTCACCTCGTCGTTCATCGCGTGCATCACCGACCCGGCGCCGAGGAACAACCCGGCCTTGAAGAAGCCGTGGGTGAGCAGGTGCATGATCGCGAACGCGTAGCCGGCCGGGCCCAGGCCCGCCGCCAGCACCATGTAGCCGATCTGCGACATCGTCGACGCCGCGAGGGCCTTCTTGATGTCGTCCTTCGCGCAGCCGATGATCGCGCCGAACAGCAGGGTGACCGCGCCGACGATGACGACGCCGAGCTGGGCGTAGGGCGCCAGGTCGAATACCGGTCCGGACCGCACGATCAGGTACACACCGGCGGTCACCATGGTGGCGGCGTGGATGAGGGCCGAGACCGGGGTCGGGCCCTCCATGGCGTCGCCGAGCCAGGACTGCAGCGGCACCTGCGCGGACTTACCGCAGGCCGCCAGCAGGAGCAGCAGCCCGATGGCGGTGAGCACGCCCTCGCTCAGCTGCGGGGCGGCCTCGAACACCCCGGCGTAGGAGATCGCGCCGACGTGGGCGAACATCACCATCAGCGCGATCGCCAGGCCCATGTCGCCGACCCGGTTGACGACGAACGCCTTCTTGGCCGCGGTGGCCGCCGACGGTTTGTGCGTCCAGAAGCCGATCAGCAGGTACGACGCCAGGCCCACGCCTTCCCAACCGAAGTACAGGCCGAGGTAGTTGTCGGCCAGCACCAGCAGCAGCATTGCCGCCAGGAACAGGTTGAGGTAGGCGAAAAACCTTCTGCGACCGGGGTCCTCGGCCATGTAGCCGATCGAGTAGATGTGGATCAGCGACCCGACCCCGGTGATCAGCAGCACGAAACACATCGACAGCTGATCGAGCTGCAGCCCGAAGTCGACCTGCAACTGCGCCACCGGCACCCAGGAGAACAACACCTCGTGGGCGGTGCGGTGTTCGGCGTCGCGGCCGAGCATGTCGATGAACAGTTTGGCGCCGACCAGGAACGAGGCCAGCGAGGCCGCGCAGCCCAGCAGATGGCCCCAGCTGTCGGTCCGGCGGCCGCCCAGCAGAAGTATCGTTGCGCCCGCCAGCGGCAGGGCGATCGTCAGCCACACAGGAGTTGTCATCGCTCGCTTAGTGTTTCAGCAGACTGGCGTCGTCGACCGAGGCCGAACGGCGGGCACGGAAGATGGACACGATGATCGCCAGACCGACGACCACCTCGCAGGCGGCCACCACCATGGTGAAGAAGGCCACCACCTGGCCGACGAGGTTGCCGTGCGTACGGGCGAACGCGACGAACGCCAGGTTGCACGCGTTGAGCATCAGCTCCACGCACATGAACACGATGATGGCGTTGCGCCGCAACAACACTCCGGCCGCGCCGATCGTGAACAGCAGCGCCGATAGGTACAGGTAATTGTCCGGATTCAATCCTCACCCCTGTTGGTCTGGGCGACGGTCCGTTTCTGCAGCAGCGGGCTGACCGACAGCTCCGACGGCGACCCGTCCGGAAGACGCGCGGCCATGTCCACGGCGTTGTTACGGGCGTACACCCCGGGATTCGGCAACGTGGTCGGATGTCCGCCCGGCTTGAAGCGTTCTTTCGCCAGCTCGCGCTGGGTCTTGCGGCGCTCGAAGCGTTCCCGGTGTGCCAGCACCATCGCGCCGAGGGCGGCGGTGATCAGCAGCGCGCCGGTGAGCTCGAACGCCCACAGATAGCGGGTGAACACCAGTGCGGCCAGACCCTCCACGTTGCCGCCCGCGTTGGCCGCGGCCAGGCCGGTGAAGCCGGCGACCGAGACGTTGCCGATGCCGGCGATCAGCAGCACCCCGAACCCGATTCCGACCACGACGGCGGCGACCCGTTGCCCGCGAATGGTTTCGATCAGCGCCTCGGAGCTGTCGATGCCGACGAGCATGAGCACGAACAGGAACAGCATCATGACCGCGCCGGTGTAGACGACCACCTGCACGACGCCGAGGAACAACGCGTCCTGGGCGATGTAGAACACCGCCAGCACGATCATGGTCAGGGCGAGGAACATCGCCGAGTACACCGCCTTGCGAGCCAGCACCACGCCGAGCGCGCTGAGCACCGCGACGGTGCCGAGCACCCAGAACAGAACGGCTTCGGTCGTGGTGGTGCGTGCCGCGGCGTCGCCGACCGATGCGAGCAGCTCGAGGCTCACTTGGCCGCTCCCGGAACGGGTTCGGATGACGGCAGCGGTTTGATCCGGCCGAGGTAGTAGTCCTCCTCGGTGCTGCCCGGTGCCATGTCGTGCGGCGGGGCCTGCATGCCTGGCTGCAGCGGTGCGAGCAGTTTGTCCTTGCCCCAGATGAGATCGGCGCGGTTGTCGTCGGCCATCTCGCACTCGTTGATCATGGTCAGCGCGCGGGTGGGGCAGGCCTCGATGCACAGGCCGCAGCCGATGCAGCGCAGATAGTTGATCTGGTAGACGCGCCCGTACCGCTCACCGGGGGAGTAGCGCTCCTCGGGGGTGTTGTCGGCGCCCTCGACGTAGATGGCGTCGGCCGGGCAGGCCCACGCGCACAGCTCACAGCCGATGCACTTCTCCAGCCCGTCCGGATGCCGGTTCAGTTGGTGGCGGCCGTGATACCGCGGCGCCACCCGCGGGCGTTCGTCCGGGTACTCCTCGGTGATCGGCTTCTTGAACATCGTCCCGAAGGTGACCGCGAAGCCCGCGATCGCCTCGAAGAACTTACGCATGGGCCGTCTCCTTCGAAGAGTTGCTTGCCTGGCCGGATTCCGACGCGGACCGGCCGGGCAGGGGCGGCACCGGGAAGAACCCGCTGGGGGTCTGCACCGGAATGGTCTCGGATCGCCTGGCCCGCACCGACCGCCAGATCGCGAACACCAGCAGCGCGGCCACCACCAGGGCCACGGCGGTCAGCCCGGTGGTCAGCGCGTCCACCCCCTGATTGCGCATGGTGCGGGTGACCGACACGATGATGATCCAGATCAGCGACACCGGGATCAGGACCTTCCAGCCCAGCGCCATGAACTGGTCGTAGCGCAGCCGGGGCAGGGTGGCGCGCAGCCAGAAGTAGAGGAACATGAACATCCAGACCTTGCCCACGTACCACAGCAGCGGCCACCAGCCGGTGTTCGCGCCGTCCCACATGTTGATCGGCCACGGCGCATGCCAGCCGCCGAGGAACAGCGTGGTCGCCAGCGACGACACCGTCACCATGTTCACGTACTCGGCGAGCATGAACATCGCGAACTTGATCGACGAGTACTCGGTGTGGAAGCCGCCGACGAGTTCGCCCTCGGCCTCGGGCAGGTCGAACGGGGCCCGGTTGGTCTCGCCCACCATCGAGGTGACGTAGACCAAGAACGACGGCAGCAGCGGGAACAGGTACCACAGCTTGTCCTGGCTGGCGACGATCCCGGAGGTCGACATCGTCCCGGCGTAGATGAACACCGCCACGAACGACAGCGCCATCGCGATCTCGTAGGAGATCACCTGTGCGCTCGACCGCAGCCCGCCCAGCAGTGGGTAGGTGGATCCGGATGCCCAGCCCGCCAACACGATCCCGTACACCCCGATCGATGTCGCGGCCAGGATGTAGAGCACCGCGACCGGCATGTCGGTCAGCTGCAGCGCGGTGCGGTGACCGAAGATCGACACCTCGCCGCCCATCGGGATCACCGCGAACGCGATGAACGCGGGGATCACCGCGATCACCGGGGCGGCGAGGTAGACGAACTTGTCGACGCCGGCCGGGATGAGCCCCTCCTTGAGCGCGAGTTTGACGCCGTCGACCACCGACTGCAGCAGCCCGTTCGGCCCGACCCGGTTGGGGCCGAACCGCATCTGCATGCGGCCGAGGAGTTTTCGCTCGATGAGGATGGCGGCCAGCACGTTGAGCATCAGGAAGGCGAAGATCGCGACCGCCTTGAGCAGGATCAGCCACCACGGATCGTGGCCGAACAGGGTGGGATCCGGATGGGTCATTGTTGTGTCCGTCCGATCTCGACAAGCGCCCCGGAGCCGACGCCGAGCTGTCGGTGCACGGCCGATCCGGGAGAGTTCTGCGGCACCCACACGGTGCCGTCGGGCATATCGGTGATCTTCAGCGGCAGGGTGATGGCGCCGCGCCCGGTGCGTACCGTCACCGGATCGCCGTCGGCTGCGCCGATGCCGGCGGCGGTCGCCGCGGACAGGCGGACCACCGACGGCCGGGCGGTTCCGGCCAGGTGCGGTTCGCCGTCCTGCAGCCGGCCGGAGTCCAGCAGCAGCCGCCACGTCGCCAGCACCGCCTGACCCGGGCCGGGCCGCGGTGGTGGCGGGGCGGCCACCTCCGGGCGGGGCCGGGTTCCGCTCCACCCGCCGAGCCCGGTCAGTTCCTCGGCCACCGCGGCGGGGGAGGCCACGTTGAGGTCGATGCCGAACTCGTCGGCGAGAATCTGCAGCACCCGCCGGTCAGGGATCGCGTTGGTGGCCAGTGACGGCTTGAACGGCCGGATCCGGCCCTCCCAGTTCATGAACGCGCCGTCCTTCTCGACCACCGGCGCCACCGGGAACACCACGTCGGCCAGCTCGGTCACCGCGCTCTCCCGCAGTTCCAGGCTGAGCACGAACGGTGCGGCCTCGATCGCGGCCACCGCCGCCGCCGGGTCGGGCAGGTCGGCCGGGTCGACCCCGGCGACCACCAGCGCGGCCAGCTCGCCGCTGCGGGCGGCGTCGAGGATCGCGGTGGTGTCGCGCCCCGGTTCGGCGGGCAGGTCGTCGACGTGCCAGGCCGCGGCGGTCTCGGCGCGGGCCGTCGCATCCCCGACCGGGCGGCCGCCGGGCAGCAGGCCGGGCAGTGCGCCGGCCTCCAGCGCGCCGCGTTCACCGGCACGCCGCGGAATCCAGGCCAGCCGCGCGCCGGTCGCCGACGCCAGCCGCGCGGCCGCCGACAGCGCTCCGGGCGCGGTGGCCAGCCGTTCGCCGACCAGGATGACCGCACCCGGCCGGCCGAGCCCGGCATCGCCGGCCAGGGCGTCCAGGGCGGCGGCCTCACCCCCCGGCGGGGTGGCGATGAGCTGTGCGCCGAGCTTGGTCAGCGCCGGGGTGGCGTACGGTGCGATGGCTGTGACCCGCAGGCCGTGCTTGCGAACCGCCTTGCGCAGCCGCAGGAACACGATCGGCGACTCTTCCTCGGGTTCGAACCCGGCCAGCAGCACCGCCGGGGCCTTCTCCAGGTCGGCGTAGGTCACCGCCAGCGGCCGCCCGGCGATCTCGGCCGCCAGGAACTGCTCCTCCTCGGCGCTGTGCGGCCGGGCGCGGAAGTCGATGTCGTTGCTGCGCAACACCAGTCGGGCGAACTTCGAGTAGGCGTAGGCGTCCTCGAGCGTCACCCGGCCGCCCACCAGCACCCCGGCGTTGCCGCGGGCGGCGGTCAGCGCGGCCGCGGCCACCGCGATCGCCTCCGACCAGGACGCCGGGCGCAACTTGCCGTCGTCGTCGCGGACCAGGGGAGTGGTGATGCGGTCGTCGGAGGTCGCATAGGTGAACGCCCAGCGCCCCTTGTCGCAGTTCCACTCCTCGTTGACCTCCGGGTCGTCACCGGCCAACCGCCGCAACACCTTTCCGCGCCGATGGTCGGTGCGCTGGGCGCAGCCGGAGGCGCAGTGCTCGCACACACTGGGGCTGGAGACCAGGTCGAACGGGCGGGCCCGGAACCGGTAGGCGGCTCCGGTGAGCGCCCCCACCGGGCAGATCTGGACGGTGTTGCCGGAGAAGTACGACTGGAACGGCTCGTCGGGGGCGATGCCCACCTGTTGGCGGGCACCGCGTTCCAGCAGCGCGATGAACGGGTCCCCGGCGATCTGCTCGGAGAACCGGGTGCAGCGGGCGCACAGCACGCAGCGTTCGCGGTCCAGCAGCACCTGCGAGGAGATCGGGATCGGTTTCGGGAACGTGCGTTTGACGTCGGTGAACCGGGTTTCCGGGCGGCCGTGCGCCATCGCCTGGTTCTGCAGCGGGCACTCGCCGCCCTTGTCGCACACCGGGCAGTCCAGCGGATGGTTGATCAGCAGCAGTTCCATCACGCCCTGCTGGGCCTTGTCGGCCGCCTCCGAGGTGTGCTGGGTGCGCACCACCATGTCCTGGGTGCATTCGGTGGTGCACGACGCCATCGGCTTGCGCTGCCCCTCGATCTCGACCAGGCACTGCCGGCAGGCGCCCACCGGGTCCAGCAGCGGGTGGTCGCAGAATCGTGGGATCTGCACCCCGATCAGTTCGGCAGCCCGGATCACCAGGGTGCCCTTGGGCACGGTGACCTCCACGCCGTCGATGGTCAGGGTGACCATCTCCACGGCGGGGGTGCCGGTTTCGGCGCCGACGGTCTGGGTCATCGAGACACCTCCACGAGTGGCCGCATCGATCTCGGGCCCGGTGAACTCCCGCGCTGCATCAGGGGGGTCGCGGTCACACGCCCACCCCCTCGGTGGCCATCAGCGTCGACGCGTGCGGGTCGAACGGACAACCGCCGGACAGATGCGCGATGTACTCGTCGCGGAAGTACTTGATCGACGACATGATCGGGGACGCCGCGCCGTCGCCGAGTGCGCAGAACGATTTCCCGAAGATGTTGTCGGAGATGTCGAGCAGCTTGTCGATGTCGGCCGCGGTGCCTTGGCCGGTCTCCAGCCGCTCGTAGATCTGTACCAGCCAGTAGGTGCCCTCCCGGCAGGGCGTGCACTTGCCGCAGGATTCGTGCGCGTAGAACTCGGTCCAGCGCCGGACCGCGCGGACCACGCAGGTGGTCTCGTCGAAGATCTGCAGCGCCTTGGTGCCCAGCATCGAGCCGACCGACGCCATGCCCTCGTAATCCAGTGGCACATCGAGGTGCTGGTCGGTGAGCAGCGGTGTCGACGACCCGCCCGGTGTCCAGAACTTCAGCTTGTGTCCGGCCCGGATGCCGCCGGCGTACTCCAGCAGCTCCCGCAGCGTGATGCCCAGCGGGGCCTCGTACTGGCCGGGCCGGGTGACGTGGCCGGACAGCGAGTACAGCGTGAAACCGGGCGATTTCTCGCTGCCCATCGACCGGAACCAGTCGATCCCGTTGAGCACGATCGGCGGGACGCTGGCGATCGACTCGACGTTGTTGACCACGGTCGGGCAGGCGTACAGACCGGCCACCGCGGGGAACGGCGGGCGCAGCCGGGGCTGGCCGCGGCGGCCCTCCAGCGAGTCCAGCAACGCGGTCTCCTCGCCGCAGATGTAGGCGCCCGCGCCGGCGTGCACGACCACCTCGAGGTCGAAGCCGGAGCCGAGGATGTTGCGGCCGAGATAGCCGGCCTCGTAGGCCTCCGCCACCGCGGCCTGCAGCCGCCGCAGCACCGGTACCACCTCGCCGCGCACGTAGATGAACGCGTGGTTGGCCCGGATGGCGTAGGCCGCGATGATCACCCCTTCCACCAAGAAGTGCGGGGTGGTGTACATCAGCGGAATGTCCTTGCAGGTGCCGGGTTCGGACTCGTCGGCGTTGACCACCAGGTAGTGCGGCTTGGCCCCGGCGCCGGTGTCGCCCTGCGGGATGAACGACCACTTGGTGCCGGTCGGGAAGCCCGCGCCGCCGCGGCCGCGCAGCCCGGAGTCCTTCACCAGCGTGATGACGTCGTCGGGTGACATCGACAACGCGCGCTCGAGGGCCCGATAGCCGTCATGCCGGCGGTAGGTGTCCAGCGTCCACGGCTCGGGCTCGTCCCAGAACCGGCTCAGTACGGGGGTCAGTGCGGTCATTTGTCCGAATCCGTTGCTTTCGGGTCGGTTTCGGCCGTGTTCGGCCCGGATGTGCCCGCCTCGGGGGCGTGCATGCCGTTGGCGCGGGCGATCCGCAGCCCGGCCAGGGTGGCGTCGCCGGGTCCGCCCTGTGCGGCGGTTCCGTCCGGATCCGGCAGGCCGGCAAGGATTCTCGCGGTCTGCCTGAACGTGCACAGCGGCGCGCCGCGGCTCGGGGTGACGGTCTGGCCGGCGCGCAGCGCATCGACGAGTTCGCGGGCGCTCGACGGTGTCTGGTTGTCGAAGAACTCCCAGTTGACCATCACCACGGGGGCGTAGTCGCAGGCCGCGTTGCATTCCACGTGTTCGAGGGTGATGCGGCCGTCGGCGGTGGTCTCGCCGGCGTGGATTCCCAGGTGGTTCTCGAGTTCCTCGAGGATCGCGTCGCCGCCCATGATCGCGCACAGGGTGTTCGTGCACACCCCGACCAGATAGTCCCCGGTGGGGGTGCGGCGATACATCGAGTAGAACGTGGCGACCGCGGTGATCTCCGCGTCGGTGAGGCCGAGTTGCTCTGCGCAGAAAGCGATTCCCGCCGGTGTGAGGCAACCGTCCTCGGACTGCACCAGGTGCAGCAGCGGCAGCAGCGCCGAGCGGCTCTGCGGGTACCGCGCGATGATCTTCTCGGCATCGGCGCGCAGGCGTTCGACCACGTCGGCCGGATACGTCTTGCGCCCGTGGATCGGCGGCCCGGGCTCGTCGGGGCGCTGCCCCAGTTCCAGGAAAACGCTCATGTGTGCCTTCTCTTCTCGCCGCAGGTTCTCGCCTTGGCCGTCACTAGCGGTCCACCCCGCCCATGACCGGATCGAGCGAGGCCACCGCGGTGATCGCGTCGGCGACCATGCCGCCCTCGCACATCGCCGCGACCGCCTGCAGGTTGTTGAACGACGGATCGCGGTAGTGCACCCGGTAGGGCCGGGTTCCGCCGTCGGACACCATGTGCACGCCGAGTTCGCCGCGCGGTGACTCGACGGCGACGTAGACCTGCCCGGGCGGCACCCGGATGCCCTCGGTGACGAGCTTGAAGTGGTGGATCAGGCCTTCCATCGACTGGCCCATGATCCTGGCGATGTGTTCGGGCGAGTTGCCCAGCCCGTCCGGGCCGAGCTTCAGATCCGCCGGCCAGGCCAGCTTCTTGTCCTCGATCTTCACCGGGCCGGGCTTGAGCCGGTCCAGGCACTGCTCGATGATCTTCAGCGACTCGTGCATCTCCTTGACGCGAATCAGGTAGCGCCCGTAGGAGTCGCAGCGGTCATCGGTGATCACGTCGAACTCGTAGGTCTCGTATCCGCAGTAGGGCTGCGCCTTGCGCAGATCGTGCGGCAGCCCGGCCGAGCGCAGCACCGGTCCGGTGACCCCGAGCGCGATGCAGCCCTCCAGGTCCAGGTAGCCGATGCCCTGGGTGCGGGCCTTCCAGATGTAGTTCTCGTTGAGCAGGTCCTCAAGATCCTTGAGCCGCTTCGGCATCAGCTTGAGCAGTTCACGAATCTTCGGAATCGCGTCGTCCGGGAGGTCGATCGCCACCCCGCCGGGCCGGATGTAGGCGCTGTTCATCCGCAGCCCGGTGATGGTCTCGAAGATCGACAGGATCTGCTCGCGTTCCCGGAAGCCGTAGAACATGGCGCTCATGGCACCCAGCTCCATGCCGCCGGTCGCGAGCGCGACGAGGTGGCTCGAGATGCGGTTGAGCTCCATCATCATCACCCGGATGACATTGGCCCGCTCCGGGATGTCGTCGGTGATCCCGAGCAGCTTCTCGACTCCGAGGCAGTAGACCGCCTCGTTGAAGAACGGCGACAGGTAGTCCATCCGGGTGACGAACGTGACCCCCTGCGTCCAGGTGCGGAACTCCAGATTCTTCTCGATTCCGGTGTGCAGGTAGCCGATTCCGCACCGGGCCTGGACGATGGTCTCGCCCTCGATCTCCAGGATCAGCCGCAGCACGCCGTGGGTGGAAGGGTGCTGCGGGCCCATGTTGACGACGATCCGTTCGCCGGTATGCGATTCGGCCGCTTCGCGGGCGGCCGCGACCACCTGATCCCAGTCCTGGCCACCGACGAGTACCACCTTCTCGTCGCTGCCCGAACCGGTCGGCTGCGCAGCTGGAGCGTTCATCAGTTGTAGGCCCTCCGTTGGTCGGGTGGCGGGATCGTGGCGCCCTTGAACTGCACCGGGATTCCGCCCAACGGGTAGTCCTTGCGCTGCGGGTGTCCCACCCAGTCGTCGGGCATCTCGATGCGGGTCAGGCTGGGATGGCCGTCGAAGATGATCCCGAAGAAGTCGTAGGTCTCCCGCTCGTGCCAGTCGACGGTCGGATACACCGAGAACAGCGACGGGATGTGCGGATCGGCGTCCGGCGCGGCGACCTCGAGGCGGATCCGCCGGTTGTGCGTGATCGACATCAACGGGTAGACCGCGTGCAGTTCCCGGCCGGCGTCCTCGGGATAGTGCACCCCGCTGACGCCCAGACAAAGTTCGAAGCGCAGCCCCGGATGGTCGCGCAGGGTCTTGGCCACCAGGGGCAGCTTTCCGCGATCGACCTCCAGCGACAGCTGGTCGCGGTAAACCACGACGCGTTCGATCGATTCGGCGAAGTCGGCGGGCCCGAGCGCTTCCTCCAGGGTGTCGACGACCTCGTCGAAGTAGCTGCCGTACGGGCGCGGGGAACTGCCCGGCAGCGCCACCGGACGCACCAGCCGGCCGTAGCCGGAGGTGTCGCCGGTGTCGGTGTTGCCGAACATGCCCCGCCGGATCCGGATGACCTCGGGTGGCGCCTCGTACGCCCGCGGCTGGGATCCGTTGGGGGACTGGCCGGTGTCGGCCTGATCCGTGTTCCGACCGTTGCTCGAGTTACTCATCACCGCAACAGTCCCTTGAGTTCGATCGTGGGCTGGGCTGCCAGGGCGGCCTCCTCGGCGGCCCGGATCGCCTCCTCCCGGTGCACGCCGAGCGGCATCTCCTGAATCTTGTCGTGCAGCTTGAGGATCGCGTGCAGCAGCATCTCCGGGCGCGGCGGGCACCCGGGCAGGTAGATGTCCACCGGCACCACGTGGTCGACGCCCTGGACGATCGCGTAGTTGTTGAACATCCCGCCGGAGGAGGCGCACACGCCCATCGCCAGCACCCATTTGGGTTCGGCCATCTGGTCGTAGATCTGCCGCAGGACCGGCGCCATCTTCTGGCTGACCCGGCCGGCGACGATCATCAGGTCGGCCTGCCGCGGGGTCGCCGAGAACCGCTCCATGCCGAACCGGGCGATGTCGAACCGGGGGCCGGCGGTGGCCATCATCTCGATGGCGCAGCAGGCGAGTCCGAAGGTGGCCGGCCACAGCGATCCCTTCCGGATGTAGCCCGCCACCTTCTCGACGGTGGACAGCAGGATTCCGCCGGGAAGCTTCTCTTCTATACCCAATCCAGGCCTCCTCGCCGCCAGACGTATGCATAGGCCACGAAGACCACGACCATGAACAGCAACATCTCGACCAGAGCGAACAGCCCCAGGCTGTCGAACGCGACCGCCCACGGGTACAGGAAGACGATCTCGATGTCGAAGATGATGAACAGCATCGCGGTCAGGTAGTACTTGATCGGGAACCGCTGGCCCGCCGCGGCGGCGTGAGCTACCTCCGGCAGCGGCTCGATGCCGCACTCGTAGGGCTCGAGTTTGGACCGGTTGTAGCGCCGCGGACCGACCAGCAAAGCAATGACCACCGATACGACCGCGAATCCGGCTGCGATCGCGCCGAGCACCAGTATTGGCGTGTACAGATCCATAGCCGAGCAAACGCTCCCTCGTGGGCTGTCGATGTGAGCTTACCCACACCCTAACCCCTGATCGGACCCACGCCACACATTTTGGTTAGTATCGCTAGTAGCGACCCACCGGGGTGCAGCCATGCCTCGAAACGGCATGTGCGGCAGCGGTTTTGGCGTTGCTGCCTATTGCACGGGTGCGCGCAGGAGCCCGGCCACGGCGTCCGCCAGCCGGATCGGATCGATGGGATGCGGGACCGCCGCATCGGCGCGCGACCAGTTCGCCAGCCAAGCGTCGTCGGGCCGTCCGGTGAGCACCAGGATCGGCGGGCAGTCGGCGATCTCGTCCTTGAGCTGTTTGGCGATTCCCATTCCGCCGACGGGGGCGGCCTCGCCGTCGAGGATCACCAGATCGAAACCACCCTCATCCATGTGCCGGATCACCATCGGGCCGGTGGCCACCTCGGTGTAGTCCAGCTCCGGCAGATCGGGGTGTACGCGCTTGCCGAGCGCGAGTCGCACCTGCTCGCGGGTACGGGGGTTGTCGCTGTAGACCAGAATCCGCAACGGACGTGATGGCTCGACCATGGCCCGATGGTACGGCGACCGGGCGCGGCGGAGCACGAGATCGCCGCATCCGCGGACTCTGTCGGCGGGGCGGTGCCGGGATTGCTCGGCGCCAACACAACTCGCCACCGAGTGGTTCGTCGCGGCGCGGCCCGGCGCGAGCGGGCCCCGGGGATCAGGGATTTGAATCCAACAACGGGGTGAGGTCGGCGGGGTCGAGGTACTCGGCGATCCGGGTGATCCGCCCGGCCTCGTCCACGTCGATGACCAGGCACACCCGCATGGCGATCGACCCGCCGCCGTGGCCGCGGGCGTGCAGGATGTGCTGCTGCACGAACCCGCCGTCGAAGATCCGCCGATCGAGGACCTCGTAGCGGCGCGCGGTGGTGGCGCCGATGAACCAGTCGATGACCCGCAGCGCGCGCTGCTTGTCCCGGTCGCGGTCACCGGTCCTCCAGACCACGATGTCGTCGCTGAACAACTCGCTGACCGTGGCGATGTCGCCGGCCTCGATCGCCCGGAACAGCCGATCGGCGACCTCGGAGATGTCGGTGGCGGTCATCAGCTGTCCTCTCTCGACATCGGCCGTTGACCTCAACCATGGTTGAGGGACAAGCCTGGGGGCATGGAACCCACACCCACCCTCTCTCGATTCGACGACGCCTACAAGACGCGGTCCGCCCCCTGGGTGATCGGGGAGCCGCAGCCGGCGATCGTCGCCCTGGAACGCACCGGTCCGATCCGCAGCCCGGTCCTCGACGTCGGTTGCGGCACCGGCGAGCACACCATCCTGCTCACCCGGCTCGGCTACGACGTCGTCGGTCTGGACGCCGCGCCCACCGCGATCGAGCGGGCCCGGGCCAACGCCGCGGCCAAACTCGGCCACGGATCGGCGAAGTTCCTGGTCGGCGACGCCATGCGCCTCGCCGACCAGCCGACTTACCAGACCATCCTGGACAGCGCGCTGTTCCACATCTTCGACGACACCGACCGGCCCCGGTACGTGGCCGGCCTGCACCGCGCCTGCCGGCCCGGAGGACTGGTATTCGTGCTGGCGTTGTCGGACCGTGGCCGGGGCTTCGGCCCCCAGGTCGGCGAGGCGGTGATCCGCGAGGCGTTCACCGACGGCTGGCGGCTGGAGGAGCTGACCGAGACCACCTACCGCGGGGTGGTGCAGCAGATACACGCCGATGCGCTGGGGCTTCCGGTGGGCACGGTGGTCGACGAACCAGCCTGGCTGGCCCGGGTGCGCCGGCTCTGAGCTGCCGCGTCAGCTCTCCCGGTAGCCGGGATGGGCCACGTCGAGGCGGCAGCGCACGATCTCGCGCAGACAGTTCAGCACCTCTTCGGGCCGGTCGTCGAGCTCACCGGCCCGAATGGCCGCGGCGAACTCCCGCTCGCTCGAGAAGCCCAGCTCCGCCAGCGGCACCAGCGCGGCGGCGGCGGTCTCGTCGAGCAGCTGGCGCTCCACGATCCGCAGCACATTGGCGGCCACCCGGGCATGAAAGGCCGTCTGCGCGTGTTCGGGCCCCAGCGCCGTGCGGACCTCGTTGTCGAGGAACTCGGCGACCGCGGCGAGCAGCTCCGCGGCGGTGGGACGGCCGTACAACTCGTCGCGCGCTTCGGACGTGGAATTCATCGGGGCCCGCCTCCCTGCAGCAGTTCCAGCACGTCCCACTCGGTTTCGGCGACCCGGCGCCCGATCGCGGCCAACTCGACCGAGCGGGTCTGCCCGGACAGGTGGCGCTCGGCCTGATACCGGCAGATCACCCCCCAGCGCAGCGTGGCGAGGGTCAGCCACCAGCGGAAGACCTCGCGGTCCAACCGGATCCGCGCGGCCTGCTCGTAGGCGGACAGGAACTCCTCGACCCCGCCCAGCCCGCCGGCGCCGAGGGTCTCCGGCGCGCCGAACCGCCAGGCCCGGATGCAGAACCAGGCCAGGTCCTCGTAGCGATCGCCGACGTGGACCAGTTCCCAGTCCAGCACCGCGGCCAGCGTGGCGTCGTCGATGATCAGGTTTCCCATCCGGAAGTCGCCGTGCACCAGCACCGGTGCCGTGGCGGGCGGCCGGTTCCGGGCCAGCCGGCGGAATGCCCACTCGAACGTCGAGGTGGTGTCGCCCATCGCGTCGAGGCGATCCCGCCACTGTGTCAGCGCGTCCTGCGCGGTGAGTCCGAGCCCGTCCGGGTCGGCGCGGTGGATCGCCGCCAGCGCCTCGGCGCACTGCCGCAGCAGTCGGGCCCGGCCGGCCGCGTCGAGGCTGCGGTGGATCTTCTTGACGATCGTCTCGCCGCGGATGGCCTCGCAGATCAGATACGGATTGCCCAGCGCCGCAGTGTCGTTGTCGGCGGTCAGGATGCGCGGCACGGGTGCACCGGCGGCGGCGGCGCGTTGCTGCACCGCTGCTTCGAGTTCCATGCTGGCGTGCACGTCGTCGCGCGGTCCGGTGCGCAGGATCAGGGCGTGGCGTCCGCCGGAGGTCACCGCGTCGAACGACGACGTGGTACGGCTCGCACCGCCGGTGAGGGTGCGCAGGTTCTCGACGGTCACGTCCTGGCCCAGCAGCGGGCGCAGGACGGCTTCGAGCTGCTCTTTCACTGGAACCTCACCTGCGGCCGAACCCGAACAGCCGCTGCGCCACCCGCCGGATCTGGATCTCCTCAGCCCCCTCGGTGATCCGGTACCGGCGGTGGTGGCGGTAGATGTGCTCGAACGGTTCGTGCCGGCTGTAGCCCACACCGCCGAAGATCTGCATCGCGCGGTCGGCCGCCTCGCACACCAGCCGGTTGGCCCGATAATTGGCCATCGACACCTTGTCCGAGACCTCCATGTGGTGATTGCGGTCGAGTTCGGTTGCCGCATAACGCACCAGCAGCCGCACCATCTGCGCCTCGGTCTGCAGCTCGACCAGTGGCCACTGCACCGCCTGGTTCACCGCCAGCGGCTTGCCGAACACCACCCGCTGCTTGGCGTACTCCACCGCGCGGTTAATGCAGTACTGGGCCGCTCCCAGGCTGCTGGCTGCCTGACGAATCCTGTTCTCGTGCAGGAAGGTCTGGCCGACCTCCAGGCCGCGGTCGACCTCGCCGAGCACCGCGTCGGCGGGTACCCGCACATCTTTGAGCTCGACCTCGGCATGGTCGGTCGGCATGTTGAAGGTCCACCAGTAGTAGGGGATGGTGAACCCCGGGGAGTCGATCGGCACCAGAAACGCGGTGATGCCGTGGGCCTGACCGGGCTCACCGGAGGTCCGGGCGAACACCAGATCATGCGTGGCGCGGTGCACACCGGTGTTGAAACGCTTGGCGCCGTTGATGATCCAGCTGTCACCGTCGCGGACAGCACGGGTCTCCAGCCAGGTGGCGTCGGAGCCGTGATTGGGCTCGGTCAGGCCGAACGCCAGCCCGCGTTCCCCGGTGATCAGCGGCTCGATCCACTCCTTTTTCTGCTCCTCGGTGCCGAACCGGTCCATCATGATGACCGTCGGGAAGTTGCCCACGATCGACGACTCGTCCTGCAGGTCGTTGTGCAGGCCGAGGCCCTTGGCGGCCAGATGCTCACGGATGACGGCCATGTCGAGGTTGGAGCCGTCGCGGCCGCCGAACCGCGACGGCAGTCCGTAGCGCAACCAGCCCGCCCTGTCGGCGCGGCGGCGCATCTCGGCCAGCAGCTCCTCCCACTCGCGCCGCGGGACGCCGCCGTTGTCCCAGTCGGTGCGGGCGTGCTCCCGCCGGTGGTCGAAGTACTGCATGTGTTCGCGCTCGAGCGGTTTGATCTCGGCCTCGATGAACGCGTCCATCTCGGCGAGCAGGTCCTTCAGGTACTGCGGAAGATCGAAATCCACGGTGATCTCTCTCCTTTCGGTGGTGCGGCGAACGCACGAATCGTCGGGTCTGCTCGCGCGGACGGTGAAATCAGCTTCCGTACAAGGTTCTCTTCCAGATCGTCGACAGTGTGGCGATCGCGTCCTCGTCGCTCATCGCGACGTTCGGGCTCGAGCCGCCGGCGAAAACCATGGTGAAACTCTCGAACAACAGCGTGATGGCCGCCGCGATGTGATCGGGATCGAGGCCAGTGGCGTAGCCCTGCTGCTGTGCATGGCGCACCGACGCCGCGAATACGTCCATCCCGAATCGGCGAAACTCGTTCTGCACCTCGGCGAATCGCGGCTGAGTCGCGGCCAGCTGGGCAACCGCGATCATGATGCCGATGTTCTGTTTGAAGATGTTCCAGTAGCCGGTGACCACCGAGTGGAAGAACGCGTCGTCGTCCGGGGACGTGGGCAGGCTGACCTCGGCACCCGACGGGGCGACCACGTCGTGCAGGAACGATTCGGCCAACGCGGCCAGCAGATCCTCCTTGTCGGAGAAGTAGCGGTAGAACACCGCGGGCGACTTGCCCGCCGCCGCGGTGATGTCGCTCAGCGTGGTGCCGTGAAATCCGCGTTCGGCGAACAGCTTCCGAGCTGCCTGCTCGATGGCCTGCCGGGTCTGACGGCCCTTGGCGGAAAGCGTTCCCGACGACGCGCCGGCCACGTCGGTCAACCCAGGATCCGGTCGCCGGCGCGCAGCAGCGCGCTCGGGAGCTCGTGGCCGACGGCGCGCTGGGCGACCCGGGCGGCGTCGATCGCCTTCTGCAGGTCGACGTCGACGTGAACACCGCTGTCGCGCAACAGATAAACCAGATCCTCGGTGGCGATGTTGCCGCTCGCCCCGGGCGCGAACGGGCAGCCGCCGAGCCCGCCGACCGAGGCGTCGAGCCGGGTGATGCCCGCGCTGACCGCCGCGTAGGCGCTGGCCAGCCCGGCGCCACGGGTGTTGTGGAAATGCGCGCCGAGCGGAATGTCGCCGATGCGCGGCTTGATCAGCTCGACGAGTTCGGTGACCCGCCGCGGGGTGGTGGTGCCGATGGTGTCGGCGATCGCCAGCCGGTCCACACCGTGATCGCACGCCGCCGTGACGATATCGAGCACCCGCTGCGGTGGAGTGGGGCCGTCGAACGGGCAGTCCCAGGCGGTCGCGATGATCACCTCGACGGTGACGTCGCTGGCGTGGGCGATCGCGACGATGTCGCCGATCAGCGCGGTCGCCTCGGCGGTGTCGCGGCCGACGTTGGCGCGGCTGTGTCCGTCGGCGGCCGAGACCACGTACTCCAGCGAGCGCAGCCCCGCGGCGATCGCGCGTTTGGCACCGTTGGGGCTGGCCACCAGCGCGGAGAACTCGATGCCGGGGAAGTTGTGCAGTTCGGCGGCGAGTTCGGCCGCATCGGCCAGCGCCGGCACCTTGGACGGGGAGACGAACGCGGTCGCCTCCATCTCGCGCACCCCGGTGGCCGCGATGGCGGCGAGCAGTTCGAGTTTGGCCGACAACGGGATCGGATTCTCGATCTGCAGACCGTCGCGCAGGGTGACGTCGCGGATGTCGACATGGTCGGGTAGCTCGCTCACAGCACTCCCTCCGCCTCGAGCGCCTCCAGTTCGGCCGCGCTGCGGCCGAGCAGGCCCCGGTAGATCTCGTCGTTGTGCTGGCCCGGGCGGGCGGGCCCGGCGTTGCGGATGGTGCCGGGGGTTTCGGAGAGCACCGGAACCACGCCCGGGCCCTTGATGTTTCGCCCGACCCGCTCGTCGAAGTGGTCGGCGATCATGCCGCGCGCCTGCAACTGGGGATCCTTGACCACCTCGGCGACGGTGTTGATCGGGCCGGCGATCACCCCGGCCGCCGAGAGCGTCTCGATGATCTCGTCGGGCTGCCGCTGTGCGGCCCACTCGCCGATGATCTTGTCGAGCTCGTCCTGATTGCGCCCGCGGGCCAGGTGATCGACGAACCGCTCGTCGGTGGCCAGTTCGGGCCGGCCCATCGCGGCGCACAGCCGCCGGAAGACGGTGTCCTGGTTGGCGGCGATGACCACCCAGCTGCCGTCGGCGGCCCGGTAGATGTTGGACGGCGCGATGCCCTCCAGCCGGGTGCCGGACGGGCCGCGCACGACGCCGCCGACGTCGTAGTCGGGGATGGTCGACTCCTGCACCGCCAGGCAGGCCTCGGTGAGTGCGGCGTCGACGACCTGTCCCTCGCCGGTCACGGTGCGCCGGTACAGCGCCGCCAGCGCGCCCTGCGCGGCGAACATCCCGGCCAGGGTGTCGCCGAGCGACAGCGCCAGCCGCGGCGGGGGCCCGCCGGGGAAGCCGTTCATGTGGCGCAGGCCGCTGACCGCCTCGGCGACCGAGGCGTATCCGGCCTTGTGGGCGTCGGGACCGGTCTGGCCGTAGCCGGAGACCCGCACCAGGATGATGCCGCGGTTGCGCTCGCGCAGGGTCGGGTAGCCCAGATCCCAGCGCTCCAGCGTGCCGGGGCGGAAGTTCTCCACGATGATGTCGGAGCGTTCGACGAGGTCGAGGAACAACTCGCGGCCGGCGGGCTTGCGCAGGTCCAGCGTGATCGCCTTCTTGTTGCGGGCGTGCACGGTCCAGAAGAACCGGTGCCCGTCGAGTTCGGCCTGACCCCACGTGCGCAGCGGATCCGGCGCGTTGGGCAGCTCGATCTTGATGACCTCCGCCCCCATGTCGCCGAGCAGCCGTGCGGCGAACGGCCCGGAGATCAGGGTGCCGATCTCGATCACCCGGATCCCGTCGAGCGGTCCGGCCACCGTCATGGCGTGCCGTCCTCGGTGGCGAAACCGTGCCGGATCAGCCAGTCGGTGACGATGCCGACCGCCTGGCGCAGTTTGTCGCGCTGGTCGGGGCCCGAGTAGTAGTGGTTCGCGCCGGGAATCTCGTACATCTCCTTGTCCGGGTGTCCGATCGCCTCGTAGAGCCTGCGGGTGTGGCTGGGGGTGCAGGCGTCGTCGGCGAGGTTGCCGATCACCAGTGTGGGCACCGCGATGTCGCGCCCGCACTTGACCCCGTCGCCGTTGGCGTCGTCGTAGCTCCACTGCGACAGCCAGCTGCGCAGGGTGCAGAACCGGGCCAGCCCGACCGGGCTCATGTTCACCACCCGAGGATCGCCCAGGTAGCAGGTTCCGGGTTTGCGTTCGTTCGGATCGACGCTGGGGTCGAGCCAGCGCGGATCGGCCATGGTGCCGTAGACGACGAAGCAGAACTCCTCGTCGGGCCGGCCCGCTGCCTTGAGTTCGGCGAGTTTGTCCTTGACCCAGGCGGTGATTCGCCGGTTACGGGCGATCTGCGCGGCCCGGTAGCGCTCCAGGAACTCCTGGGTGTAGGGCGGCTGGTTGGGGTTGTCCGGGTTGTACAGGTCCAGCTCGGGATCGCGCTTGGTGGGGTCGGTCTCGTCGAGGATCGACGCGTCGAGCCACTCGGTGAGCGTGCCGTGCCGGCTGATGTGCGCGGCCAGCAGCATCAGCCCGTCGGCGGGGATCAGCCCGAGCGCGGTCAGGTCCGGGCCGTCGCCGGACGGGCTGGCGGTGATCGTCGGGTGCTGGGCCTGCTGCTGGTAGAACACCGACAGCGAACCGCCGCCGCTCCAGCCGGCGAGCACCACCTTCGAGTAGCCGAGCCGGTTCTTGGCGTCCTTGATGCACTCGCCGAGGTCCTGCACCACCTTCTCCATCAACAGCGCCGAGTCGGTGCCCCGGTAGCGGCTGTTGCAGTAGATGACGTGGTGGCCGGCGCGGGCCAGCGCGTTGATCATCGGCAGGTAGGCGCCGCCGCCGATCGGGTGCATGAACACCAGCACGGTGTCGGACGGTTTGTTGCGCGGCCGCAGCAGGTGGCTCTCCAGCACTACGAGTTCGGCGACGCCGCCGTAGACGTCGCGGACCCCGGTGGTGTTCTCGAAGGCGATCAGATACGGGATGCGGTCGTACTCGTACTTGGTGGGGGTCGGGGTGGTCACGGTGTCCTTCGCGGTGTCGGTCATCAGTGCTGTCCCAGGTCGTTCGCGAGCACCTCGGCCGACGGCACCAGCCGGCGCCGGGTGTCGACGGCGATCACCTGCCAGTCCACGCTGTCGTAGTCGTCCCACTTGCGGCGGGCCCGCTCTCGGGCCTTCTCCGGTGCGCCGTGGTGCACCCCCTGCGGGGCGTGCGACAACAGCCCCGGCGGCATCGCGATGCCGAACAGCGAGCCGCCGTGGAAGAACGCGATCTCGTCGTAGTCGACGTTGCGGTGGTACCAGGGCAGCCGCTCGGTGCCCGGCACGCTCTCGGCCGGCCGCGGCAGGAAGTTCATCACATACACCCCGGTGGCCTGCATGAACAGGTGCACGGTCGGCGGCAGGTGCACCCGCGCGGAGGTGATCACGTTGTACTGGTCGATGTTGAACGTGAACGGGAAGTTGTCGCCCTGCCAGCCCTCGACGTCGAGCGGGTGGTGGCGGTAGTACAGCGTCGTCGGCCCGCCCTCGTGGACGAGCCGGACCTCGTACTCGTCGCGGCCGTCGGACTCCAGCGGCGCCGGATCGGGGATGGTGGCCTGCGACGGGTCGAACGGGAAGTGCCGGCCCAGGTATCCCGGTGGGGGAACGCGGAACTCGTCGGTGGCCTGCACCATCAGCAGGGTGGTCTCGGCGTCGGGCAGCTGGCGCCAGGTGCACGCCTTGGGCAGGTAGATCCAGTCGCCGACGCGGTAGGACAGCGCGCCGAACTCGGTCTCCAGCCGCCCGGATCCGGTGTGCACGAAGCACAGCAGGTCGCCGTCGACATAGCGGACGTAATACGGCATCTCCTGGCTGCGGCGGCTGAGGAGGATGCGGCAGTCGGGGTTGGAGAACAGCAGCAGCGGATCGCCGGCCGCGTCGGTGGCGTCGGCGGGTTTGAGCTCGGAGGTCAGCACGTCCACCGGCCGCAGCGGGCCCACCGCGCGGAACGCGGTGGGGTCGTTGCTGCGGTACAGGGTCGCGGTGCGGCCGGTGAAGCCGCCGCGGCCCAGTTCATCGTCTTTCAGACCGTCCAGATCGGCGTGCATCCGCTGCGGGGTGCGCCCTTTGCGCAGGTGGACGAAGGATTCCATGGTGTCTCCAGTGACGTATCCGGCCTAGAAGTGAAACTGACGTTACTTTCACTTTTGGGTCGCGGCAAGACCCTTCCGGCCCCTGTGCGCGGCGTGCGCGGGTCAGTCGTCGAGATCCACCCGGATGGTCAGCAGATTGGTGCCGAACGTGCGCACGCCGAAGCTGTTGAACCGGGGGAGCGAACGCAGCCGGGCCTGCGCGTCGTCCTCGGGCACCAGGTGGGCGGTGCCGCTGTGCCAGGTGCCGCGCAGCCGCACCCGCACCCGCGGGTCGGCCTTGATGTTCTTGACGTAGTCCGATTTCTCGCCGAACTCCGAGACGAACCAGAACGTGTTGCCCTCGCGGCGGCCGTCCAGCGGGGTGCGGCGGGGCTTGCCGGAGACCCGGCCGGTGGTTTCCAGCAGGGTCTGGAACGGCATGCGGCGCATCACCGGGTTGGCGATCCGCTTCTGGAATGTCGTCGTCACCCGTTCGCGCAGGTTCATCGTCATCGGCACGCTCCTTCGGTCGCCGGTCGAGCCGGGCCGGACAGGCCGGCTCAGATCATCGCCGTGATCGGCACCTTCATGCCCAGTGTGAGCGCTCCGGCGAGTTCGCGGCTGGTGTCGTAGTCGAACACCACGTGTCCGGCGATCACATCCACATCGCGCTTGAACCGCTGCAGCGGATTGTCGGTGAAGTGCGCGCCGGCGCCGGAGGCCTCCAGCAGCAGACCGATCACCGCTCGCGATTCGTGGACGATGTGGGCCGCGGTCAACCGGGTCTGGGCGCGCACCGCCCGGGGCACCTGCTGTCCGGCGGCGACCAGGGTCTGGATCTCGTCGACGGTGTCGTCGAGCAGGCCGCGCAGTGCGCGCAGCCGCACCCGGGCCTCACCGAGGCGGGCCACCGCGAGCGGTTTGTCCTGCTGTTTGACCCCCTCATAGGCCAGCACCCGCTCGCCGAGGCGCTCGGCGTAGATATCGGCCACCCGTTCGGCGCTGCCGAGCGCGGGCATCGCGGCCAGCAGCGCCAGGGCAGGCACCATCGGCCAGCGGTAGGTGTCGGCGTCGTGCAGGGCGGCGCCGGGGGCGGTGCCGGTGTAGATGTCGGCCACTCCGACCAGCCGGTGGGGCGGAACGTAGGCGTCGGTGACGACGACGTCGTTCGAGCCGGTGGCGCGCATGCCGTCGGTGTGCCAGACGTCCTCGATCCGCACGTCGTCCATTGGCAGCAGCGCCAGGGCGGGGTAGATGGCCGACAGGTCGTCCTCGGGCCCGCACAGCGCGCCGACCATGATCCAGTTGCCGTGCATCACGCCGGTGGCCCATGACCACCGCCCGGTCAACCGCACCCCGTCGCCGTCGGGGACGCCGCGCCCGGTCGGGGCCAGCGGCGCGGGCGCCAGGAACGGCTGCGTGGCGTAGGCCTCCTGTTGGGCGCGCTCGTCGAACAACGCCAGCATCCAGTTGTGCAGCGCGAAGAACCCGATGGTCCAGGCGCTCGACGCGCAGCCGTGGGCCATCCGCCGCACCGGGTCGAGGATCGCCGGGAACGGCGCCTGGCGGCCGCCGAAGCGTGCGGGCTTGAGCAGGTCGGTGAAACCCGACTCGACCATGTCGGCGACGGTCTCCGGCGGCAGCCGGCGCAGCCGTTCGGCCTCCTGCGCGCGGTCGGCGAGCCGCGTCACGAAGGCGTCATCGATAACGGGGTCGATAACGGAGCGGGACATGGCGCGGACGCTACCATACTTTTATGTATGGAAAGGCTGGGGCCCCGTCAGCGCGCCAGCATCAGATCGAGGAACCGCTCGGTGCGGGCGAGCGCCCGCGGATCCGGGGCCGGCCCCGCCAGGTGCAGGAAACCCACGCCGGCCGCGAAGGTGGCGTGCGCGCGCAGGTCGGCCTCCTCGGGGTCGAACCCGTAGTCGAGGAACGCCCGACGCACCGCCGACAGCACGCGCCGGTCGGCGGCCCGGACGCTGGCCGCGGCCGCGGGGTCGGTGCGGGCCCACTCGCGCATCGCGCGTTCCAGCACCCAGTGCCGGGGACTGACGAGCGCGGCCATCATGGCCGACAGCCGCTCCCGCGGCGGCAGATCCGCGACCGCGGCGAACTGGCGGCGATCGTCGTCGCGCAGCTCGCCCCACGCTTCGACCAGGGCGCTGCGATAGCTGCCGATGTCCTTGAAGTGCCAGTAGAAGCTGCCCTTGGTGACCCCGAGGCGACTGCACAGCCGGTCGATCTTGAGCGCCTTGATGCCCTCCTCCGCGAGGATGGCGAAGCCGGCCTGGATCCAGTCGTCGACGGTCAGGCGGGACGCCCGGCCCGATGTCATGATCACCAAGCGTACGGGCAGCGCCGTGCGGGCCGGTGACGACGGCATTCGGCCTGTTCAGAACCGTGATTCTGGGGCGGCGGACGGTGCCGGAACCGGCGTCGAATTCGTCTCGGTTCGGCTCGTGAGGGTGTGCCCACCGCTGGTCACGTGTTTTACTGCACACGCGACAACTGAATTGTTCTCGGTCCGCTCTACGGCCACCGAGGTCAGTCGAGCGGGCGCAGCAACGCGGTGAACCACCGCGCTGCTGGATGCGATCGCTCGATCGTGGGGGAGACACGCGGAAACCGGAAGATGGATGGTTCAGCAGTATGAGGTTTCTTGACAAGTTCCGTGGCCTGTGGGTGCGCCGGTTGGTGGTGGGCGCGATCGCCGCGGCTGTGCTGCCCGGCATCGTCGGCCTCGCGGGCGGAACCGCGACCGCCGGAGCGTTCTCACGGCCGGGTCTGCCGGTCGAGTACCTGTGGGTGCCGTCACCGTCGATGGGCCGCGACATCAAAGTCCAGTTCCAGCCGGGCGGGCCGCACGCCGTCTATCTGCTCGACGGTCTGCGCGCCCGCGACGACTACAACGGCTGGGACATGGAGACCCAGGCGTTCGAGTGGTACTACGAGTCGGGCCTGGCCGTCGTCATGCCGGTCGGCGGGCAGTCCAGCTTCTACAGCGACTGGTACGAGCCGGCCTGCGGTAACAACGGCTGCCAGACCTACAAGTGGGAGACCTTTTTAACCTCGGAGCTGCCGGACTGGCTGGCGGCCAACCGGGGCATCTCCAAGACCGGCAACGCGGTGGTCGGTCTGTCCATGTCGGGCAACTCCGCGCTGATCCTGTCGGTGTACCACCCCGACCAGTTCATCTACGCGGGCGCGCTGTCGGCGTTCCTCAACCCGTCCGAGGGCAGCTGGCCGTTCCTGATCAACATGGCGATGGGCGACGCCGGTGGCTACAACGCCAACGCCATGTGGGGCCGCACCGAGGACCCGAACAGCGCCTGGCTGCGCAACGACCCGATGGTGCAGATCCCGAAGATCGTCGCCAACGGCACCCGGATCTGGATCTACTGCGGCAACGGGCGGCCCAATGAGCTGGGTGGTGCGAACCTGCCCGCGGAGTTCCTCGAGGGCCTGACGATCCGCACGAACATCACCTTCCGCGACAACTACATCGCCGCGGGCGGCAACAACGGGGTGTTCAACTTCCCCGACTACGGCACCCACAGCTGGGAGTACTGGGGTCAGCAGCTGCAGCAGATGAAGCCTGACATCCAGCGCTACCTCGGCGCCGCCTGATCGAACGGCCGACGAGATCGCCCGGACGCCGACGCGTCCGGGCGTTCTCGTGTTTCGGGGCCGGACTCAGCCCAGGTCGATGTAGATCGTCCAGGCCAGCGCGACGACCGCGACAACCGCCAGCAGGATCGAGTCGGTCGCGCGCAGCCGCGGCGCGTCGGCGGCGCTCATGCGCAGTTCCCGGGCGATGAGGAACAGCGGGAACGTGACGCTGATCGCGGTGACCAGCGCGCCGACGACGTAGAGCCACACGTACTTGACGCCCACCCGTCGCGCCTCGACCACCATCAGCACGATCGCGGCCAGGCCGAGCATGAGCACGTCGGCGCCCATCGACCGGGCACCCGGCGTGACCCTGGAGTCGTCGATGAACGCAGGCAGGAACCTCAACCCCTCGTCGAGGTAGGCGACGTTCTGACTCCAGGTGGCGATGAGCGCGGCGAGGGCGATCAGCCCGTAGCAGACGCACAGGATCCTGCGCGCGGTGGGGACCGCCGGGGTCCGTTCGGCCGGGGGTGTATCAGCGTGAGCCATAGCTCACGCTAAGCCCGCCCCGCCGCAGACACCAGTGCCCGGCCGAACAGCGTCAGCCGGGCACCGGGAAGCCTGTCGGCCTACTTCAGCTCTGCCGACGACAGGCCGAGCAACCGGCGCGCCACCACCAGCAGCTGGATCTGCTGGGTGCCCTCGAAGATGTCGAGGATCTTGCTGTCGCGCGCCCACTTCTCCAGCAGCGTGTGCTCGGAGTAGCCCACGGTGCCGGCGAGTTCGACCGCCTTGAGCGTGATGTCGCTGGCGACCCGCCCGGCCTTGGCCTTGGCCATCGACGCTTCCTTGGAGTTCGGAATGCCGTTGTCGGCCTGCCAGGCCGCGCGCACCGTCAGCAGATAGGCGGCCTCCCAGTCGGCCTCCATCCGCAGGTACTCCGCCGCCGGGGCGCTCTGCGCGTGGGCCGGCTTGTCGTAGGAGATCTCGATACCGGCGGCGGTGAGGATCTTGCGCAGCTCCTCGAGGGCGGCGCGGGCGATCCCGACGGCCATCGCGGCGACCACCGGCCGGGTGTTGTCGAAGGTCTCCATGACCCCCGCGAAGCCCTTCTCCACCTCGATCTCCGGGCTTCCCAGCAGGTTCTCCTTGGGAATCCGGACGTTGTCGAAGCGGATGGTGGCGGTGTCGGAGGCGCGGATGCCGAGCTTGTCCTCCAGCCGCTCGACCGTGACCCCGGGGTGGTCCCGCGGCACGATGAACGACTTGATCGCCGCGCGGCCCTTGGACTTGTCCAGGGTCGCCCACACCACGATGTGGCTGGCCCGGGAACCGGCGGTGACGAAGATCTTCTCGCCGTTGATGACGTACTCGTCGCCGTCGAGGGTGGCGGTGGTGTTGATCGCGGCGGAGTCCGAACCGCAGCTGGGTTCGGTGATCGCCATGGCGGCCCACACGTCCTTGCCGAGCCGCTCGAGCTGCTCGGGGGTGGCGACGCTGTTGATCGCCGCGTTGCCCAGGCCCTGGCGCGGCACCGACAGCATCAAAGCCACGTCGCCCCAACTGATCTCCATCACGTTGAGGACGGCCGACATGTTGCCGCCGTTGACGTTGGCGTCCTTTGGGCGGTCCCCGTCGCGGAACGCCTCGGCGCCGGCGAAGGCGATGGTCTTGGCCTCGGAGATGCCCTCGAAGAGGGTGGCCAGGGTGTCGAGTTCGACCGGGTACTCGTGCTCGCGCAGGTCCCACTTCCGCGAGATCGGCCGCAGCATCTCGGCCGCACCCTGGTGAGCCTTCTCGATGACCGCCTCGAGTTTCTTCGGCAGTTCCAGATTGATTGCCATGGTTCGACTTTCGCTCGTTACGGCAGGTCCTAGATGACGACGACGCCCTCGGCGACGCCGATCGCGCGCAGATCGCGGTACCAGCGTTCGACCGGGTGCTCCTTGGTGTAGCCGTGGCCGCCGAGCAGCTGCACCCCGTCGAGGCCGATCTGCATGCCCTTGTCGGTGGCCAGGCGCTTGGCCAGCGCCGCCTCCCGGATGAACGGCAGGCCCTGGTCGGCGCGGGAGGCGCCACGCCAGGTGATCAACCGCAGGCCGTCGAACTCGATCGCCATGTTGGCGCACATGAACGCCACCGCCTGGCGGTGTGCGATCGGTTCACCGAACGCGTGCCGCTCCTTGACGTAGGGCACCACGTAGTCCAGCACCGCGTGCGCGGTGCCGACCGCCAGCGCGGACCAGCCCAACCGGGCCAGGGCGACCGCCTCGGTGTAGTCCTCGTCGGTGGCACCGTCCTCGCCGAGCCGGGCGCTCAGCGGCACGGTCACCCGGTCGAGGGTGATCTGGCCGAGCGCGGCCGGCCGCAGACCCATGCTGGGGTCCGGGGTGACCGACAGCCCCTGGCTGCCCGACTCCACGATGAACAGCGCCGGCTTGCCGTTGAGTTGCGCTGCGACGATGAACAATTCGGCCTTCGCCGCCGCGGGGACCAGTGACTTGACCCCGTCGAGGCGGTACCCGCTGGGGGTGCGTGTCGCCGTGGTCTTGAGCACGTTGGGGTCGAACAACGGCCGCGGTTCGGCGATGGCCACGCAGGCCTGCGGGACGTTGTCGCCGGCGAACTCCTTGAGATAGGTGGCCTGCTGATCGGCGCTGCCCCAGTGGGTCAGGGCCGCCGCCACGCCGGCGGGGGCCAGGATCGGCAGCGCCAGGCCCATGTCGCCGTAGGCCAGCGCCTCGGCGACCAGCACGTTGGTCACCGCGGCGCGGTGCGCGGCGATGCCCTCGAAATCCTCCGGCACGTTGACCGCGGTGATGCCGAGCTCACCGGCCTGGGCGAGCAGCTCTTCCGGATAGTGCGCGGCGTCGTCGGCCGCGCGGGCCGCCGGGCGCATCACCTCCTCGGCGAACTGGTTGACCGTCTCGACGATCATCTTCTGCTCGTCGTCCGGCGTGAGGTCGAACAGATCGGACCCGCTCTTCTTCAGCCGGGTCGGTTCGCCCTTGCCGGCGATGCGCTTGAACTGGCGGTTGGCCGCGCCCGCCGCCGAGAATGCCTGCTTGACGCCGTACTTGAGTCCACGGTTGAGCGGATCGCGCAGGTTGTAGCGATCCAGGAACTCCTGGCCGACCAGCGGGGTGAGCAGCGCCAGGCCGAGGTCGGTGGGGGTGCGCTTGTGTCGGCGCAGGCCCACCGCGCTCTCGTGGCCGCCCCGCCGGGGCTTGACCTTCGAACCGTTCCTCGACGGCAGGGTGTTGGTCATGTCGAGTGCCTCGCTTGCTGGGTTGACGTTCGAACGGGCGAACTGACTCCAGAGTAAGGTACCCGAACTGACTTTTGAGTAAGGTAGCGGCCCGTGTAAGCCAACTCACACGCCGGACGGCTCACTCGGGGGGATAAAGGCTGGTCAGCACGGTGTCGTGCAGCCAGCCGTTGGTGGCCACCGCGCTGCCCCCGTGTGGCCCGGCTTCGCCGTCGAGGCTGCTGAATATCCCGCCGGCCTCGCGCACCAGAATGTCGAGCGCGGCCAGGTCCCACAGCGACACCTCGGGTTCGGCGGCGATGTCGACCGCGCCCTCGGCGACCAGGCAGTAGGAGAAGAAGTCGCCGAAGCCCCGCACCCGCCACACCGTGTCGGTCAGCGCGACGAACCGGTCGCGCAGCCCGAGCTCGGCCCAGCCGGACAGGCTCGAGAACGACAGGCTGGCCGCGGCCACATCGGCCACCGACGACACCTGGATGCGCCGGGGTTCGCCGCCGTTGACCGACGTGTACGCCCCCTCGCCCGCCCCGGCCCACCACCGCCGGTGCAGGGCCGGGGCGCTGACCACGCCGACGATCGGGATGCCGTCGCGCAGCAGGGCGATCAGCGTCGCCCAGATCGGCACCCCGCGCACGAAGTTCTTCGTCGCGTCGATCGGGTCGATCACCCATTGACGCCCCGCGAATACCGCTGTGCCGCCGAACTCCTCGCCCAGAATCAGATCGTGTGGCCGCTCGGCCGCCAGCGTCCCGCGCAGCACCTGTTCGACGGCGGTGTCCGCGTCGGTGACCGGGGTCAGGTCCGGCTTGCTCTCGACCCGCAGGTCCAGAGCGCCGAACCGGTCCATGGTGAGAGCGTCGGCCTGATCGGCCAGTCGCAGCGCCAGCAGCATGTCATCGCGGACCGTTGTCATGTCTGCCGTCCTACCATGTCGGCTTATGGAACTCGTCATGATCCTGGTGCTGCTGGGCGCCCTGGCGGTTCTCGTGGCGCCGCGGATCATGCGCCGTCGCGGAATCCCCGGTGAGCAGGCCGTGGGCACGCTGCTGGTGACCGGGGTGAGCCCGAAGCCGGACGTCGCCGGCGAGCAGTTCGTCACCATCACCGGCGTGATCAACGGCCCGACCGTCAACGAGCACGTGGTGTATCAGCGGATGGCCGTCGACGTCGACAACTGGCCGAGAATCGGGGACCTGATCCCGGTCGTCTATTCGCCGAACAACCCCGACAACTGGCGGTTCGCCCCGCCCGATCCGCCGCCCCCGGCGTCCTGACCGCTCAGCCGTGCCCGATGCGGATCAGCTCGGCCACGTTCGCCACCTTCACCCGCGGCCGGCCGAGCGGCTCACCCGCGGCGCGCTCGTAGTCGTCGATGGCCTTCCAGTGTTGCTGGGTCACGACCTTGGGCTGGCGCTCCAGCAGCCACTGCATCAGCTGCTCGCCGTGGTCGGCGCCGAAGTCGGCGAGCTCGGCGCCGGCGAAATCCTTCACCAGGGTGTCGACGGTCTCCTGCGCATCGCTCTTGTTGCTGCCGATCACCCCGGTCGGGCCGCGCTTGATCCACCCGACGACGTACTCGTTGCGGCTGCCGTCGATCCGCCCGGCGGTGTGCGGAATGACGCCGGCGCGGTCGTCGAACGGCAGGCCCGGCAGCGGCACCCCGCGGTAGCCGACCGCCCGGATCACCAGCTGCGCGGGCAGTTCCTCGCGCTCGCCGGTGTCGCGCGCCACCACCCGGCCGTCCTCCTCGACCAGCTTGTTGCGGCCCAGCACGATCGACTCGACCCTGCCGTCGCCCTTGATCTCGATCGGTGAGGTGCAGAACCGGAACACGATGCGGCGCCGGGCCCCCTTCGGCGGGGTCTCGGCGTAGCCGCGCAACACCTTGATGTTGTTGCGCACCGTCTTGCCGGCCGCCTGCAGGTCCTCCTCGGTGATGTCGGCCAGATCCGCCGGATCGACGATCACGTCGACGTCGGCCAGGCCCTCCAGCTGGCCGAGCTCGCGCAGCTCAAGCGTGGTGAACGGCGCCTGCAGCGGCCCGCGCCGGCCGACGATCAGCACCTCCTCCACCCCGCGCTGGTGCAGTGACTCCAGCGCGTGGTCGGCGATGTCGGTACGGGCCAGCACGTCCGGATTGGTGACCAGGATGCGCGCCACGTCCAGTGCCACGTTGCCGTTGCCGATCACCACCGCCCGGCCGCTCGACAGGTCCGGGCCCTTGTCCTCGTAGTGCGGGTGGGCGTTGTACCAGCCGACGAACTCGACCGCCGAAACGCTGCCGGGCAGGTCCTCACCGGGGATCCGCAGCGAGCGGTCCGACTGGGCGCCGACCGCGTAGATCACCGCGTCGTAGCGTTCGGCGAGCTCGGCCGGCTGCACATGCTCGCCGACCCTGATGTTGCCGAAGAACCGGAACCGCGGGTCGAGCGCGGTCTTCTCGAACTGTGCGCTGATCGACTTGATCTTGGGGTGGTCGGGAGCCACGCCGGAGCGCACCAGCCCCCACGGGGTGGGCAGCATCTCCAGCATGTCGATCCGGACATCCACCTCGTCCTGCGAGTCGGCGAACTTCAGCAGCGAGGCCGCCGCAAAGTAGCCGGACGGCCCTGAACCGACGATCGCCACATAGTACGGGCGCATACACAGCTTTCTGTTGCTCATTCGGTCACGCGCAAAGGGGCTGTCGCGGCGTGTCCGCACTGGTTGCCATTGCTGATGCTAGACCGGCGCCGCGCCGTGCGCCGGGCAGATCGGCGCGATCCGCGTGGCGCCCGGGAACGGCGCGGTGCGGGGCCCCGCAGGTGAGCGGCGGTGGGCCGGTGTCGCGATGTGGGTACCCTGAACTGCTGTGGATCCCGACCGTCAAGCCGATATAGCCGCCCTCGACTCCACCCTCACCACGGTGGAGCGGGTGCTCGACGTCGACGGGATGCGGAAGCGGATCAAGGAACTCGAGGAGCTGGCCGCCGACCCTCACCTGTGGGACGACCAGGACCGCGCGCAGAAGATCACCAGCGAGCTGTCCCACACCCAGGGTGAGTTGCGCCGCGTCGAGGACCTCCGGCGCCGCCTCGACGACCTGCCGGTGCTCTACGAGCTCGCCGAGGAGGAGAACTCCGCCGACGCCCGCGACGAGGCGGACGCGGAGCTCAAGCGGCTGCGTGAGGACATCGAGGCGATGGAGGTCCGCACGCTGCTGTCCGGCGAGTACGACCAGCGCGAGGCGCTGGTGACCATCCGCTCCGGCGCCGGCGGCGTGGACGCCGCGGACTGGGCCGAGATGCTGATGCGGATGTACATCCGCTGGGCTGAGAAGCACGGCTATCCCGTCGAGGTGCTCGACACCTCCTACGCGGAGGAGGCCGGGATCAAGAGCGCGACGTTCGTCGTGCACGCGCCCTACGCCTACGGCACCCTCTCGGTGGAGCAGGGCACCCACCGGCTGGTGCGCATCAGCCCGTTCGACAACCAGAGCCGGCGCCAGACGTCGTTCGCCGACGTCGAGGTGCTGCCCGTCGTGGAGCAGACCGACCACATCGACATCCCGGAGAGCGAGATCCGCGTCGACGTGTACCGCTCCAGCGGGCCCGGCGGGCAGTCGGTCAACACCACCGACTCGGCGGTGCGGATCACCCACCTGCCCACCGGCATCGTGGTGACCTGCCAGAACGAGAAGTCGCAGCTGCAGAACAAGCTGTCGGCGATGCGGGTGCTGCAGGCCAAGCTCTTGGAACGCAAACGCCAGGAGGAGCGCGCCGAACTGGATGCGCTGAAGAGCGACGGCAGCGCGTCGTGGGGCAACCAGATGCGCTCCTACGTGCTACACCCGTATCAGATGGTCAAGGACCTGCGCACCGAGTACGAGGTCGGCAACCCGGCCGCGGTGCTCGACGGTGACATCGACGGCTTCATCGAAGCCGGAATCCGTTGGCGCAACCGAAAAGATGACGACTAGCACGCTGCTGGCACAGTCCTTCGCCGACCGGTGGGTCGGCTTCTGGCGCGGCGACATCGGCATCTGGATCCTCGAGCGCGGTGTGCCGATCGCACTGCTGTTGGTCGGCGGGCTGCTCGCGGCGCGGTTCATCAACTGGTCCGCTCAGCGCATTGTGCGGCGCATCGACGCCGAGTACCAGGAGAGCGATCAACTGGTGCGCTCGGAGAGCACCAAACACCGCCAGGCGGTCGCCTCGGTCATCTCCTGGGTGTCGGTGGCGCTGCTGTTCATCGTGGTGGCGGTGCAGATCACCAACATCCTGCAGATCCCGGTCGGCTCGCTGGTCGCACCCGCGGCGGTGCTGGGCGCCGCGCTCGGTTTCGGCGCCCAGAAGCTGGTGCAGGACCTGCTGGCCGGGTTCTTCATCATCACCGAGCGGCAGTACGGCTTCGGCGACCTGGTCCGGCTGAGCATGGTCGGCGCGCCCGACGAGTCGCTGGGCACGGTGGAGGAGGTCACCCTGCGGGTGACCAAACTGCGCACCCCCGAGGGGGAGATGTACACCATCCCCAACGGCAACATCGTCCGCTCGCTGAACCTGTCGAAGGACTGGGCGCGTGCGGTCATCGACATCCCGGTGCCGACGTCGGCGGACCTCAGCGTGGTCAACGACGTGCTGCACGCGGTCGCCGAGCGGGCCACCGAGGACCCTGTGCTCAAGCCGTTGATGCTCGACGCGCCGCAGTTGATGGGGGTGGAGAGCATCGGGGTCGACTCGGTGAACCTGCGCATGGTGGCCCGCACCCTGCCCGGTAAGCAGTTCGAGGTCGGCCGGCACATCCGGGTGCTTGTCGTCGAGGCCCTGCGCCGGGCCGGAGTCGTCTCCCCGACCGACGCCACCACCCCGATGGTCGGTGCGATCGTGCATCCGGCGACCGCCGACGGCGCCGCGGAGTCCACCCAGGGGCCACCGGAGGACAAGAAGGACGGGGACAAGAAGGACGGGGACAAGAAGGACAAGGCAAAGTGAAGTCCTGGTTCACCGCCCGGCTGGGTCGCATGCGGGTGTCGACGATCGTGCTGATCGTCGCGTTCATCGCGCTGTTCTGGGTGAACCAGACCTTCCGCCCGGAGCCGCGGCCCGAACCCGCGCCCGCGGTCGTACCGCCGGGTTTCATCCCCGATCCCGAGTACACCTGGGTGCCGCGCACCCAGGTCCGCCGCACCGAACCGGCCACCCCGACCACCACCGGCACGATCCCGACCACCACCAGCCCGATCCCGACGACCACCACCCCGACGACCACCCCACCGGTCCCGGCGACCGCACCGACGGCCACCTTGCCGGGCCCGACCACCACGGTGGTCGACCCGGACGGGTTCGGCCCGCTGCCGCCGACCACCGTCACCGTCGTCACCGTCACCCCGACCTCACCGCAGTCGCCGCCGGTGGGGCCGCCGTCCGGGCCGCTGCCGCCCCCGCCGACGACGACGCAGATTCCGCCTGGCTAGCTCACCCAGGTCGCCCCGCTACACTGGCGTGCCGTGATGATCACCCTCGACCGCGTGTCCAAGCAGTACAAATCCTCGGCACGCCCCGCGCTGGACAACGTGTCGGTCAAGATCGACAAGGGTGAGTTCGTTTTCCTCATCGGCCCCTCGGGGTCGGGCAAGTCGACGTTCATGCGGCTGCTGCTCGCCGAGGAGAAGCCGACATCGGGTGACATCCGTGTCTCGAAGTTCCACGTCAACAAGCTCTCGGGCCGGCACATCCCGGCGTTGCGGCAGGTGATCGGCTGCGTGTTCCAGGACTTCCGGCTGCTGCAGCAGAAGACCGTGTTCGACAACGTGGCGTTCGCGCTGGAGGTCATCGGCAAGCGCAAGGAAGTGATCAACCGGGTGGTGCCCGAGGTGTTGGAGATGGTCGGGCTGTCCGGTAAGGCCAACCGGCTGCCGCACGAACTGTCCGGCGGCGAACAGCAGCGGGTCGCGATCGCCCGCGCGTTCGTCAACCGCCCGCTGGTGCTGCTGGCCGACGAGCCCACCGGCAACCTGGACCCCGAAACCAGCAAGGACATCATGGACCTGCTCGAACGAATCAACCGCACCGGCACGACGGTGGTGATGGCCACCCACGACCACCACATCGTCGACTCGATGCGCCAGCGCGTCGTCGAGTTGGAACTGGGCAGGCTTGTTCGTGACGAACAGCGCGGCGTCTACGGAATGGACCGCTAGTGCGCTTCGGATTCCTCGTCAACGAGGTTCTGACCGGCTTCCGCCGCAATGTGACGATGACGATCGCGATGATCCTCACCACCGCGATCTCGGTCGGCCTGTTCGGCGGCGGGCTGCTGGTGGTGCGCCTCGCCGACCAGTCCCGCGACATCTACCTCGACCGGGTGGAGAGCCAGGTCTTTCTGACCGACGAGGTGTCGGCCACCGACCCCAGCTGTGACGCCGACCCGTGCAAGGCGCTGCGGGAGAAGATCGAGGAGCGCGACGACGTGCGGTCGGTGCGCTTCCTCAACCGCGACGCCGCCTACGAGGACGCCACCAAGAAGATGCCGGCGCTCAAGGAGTACGCCGACAAGACCGCCTTCCCGGCGTCGTTCATCGTCAAACTCGACAACCCCGAACAGCATCCGCAGTTCGAGGATGCGATGGTCGGCCAGCCCGGGGTGCAGCGGGTGATGAACCAGAAGGTGCTCATCGACCGGCTGTTCGCGGTGCTCGACGGCATCCGCAATGTCGCGTTCGCGATCGCCTTCGTCCAAGCCATCGGCGCGATCCTGCTGATCGCCAACATGGTTCAGGTGGCCGCCTACACCCGCCGCACCGAGATCGGCATCATGCGCCTGGTCGGCGCGAGCCGCTGGTACACGCAGCTGCCGTTCCTGGTCGAGGCGATGCTGGCGGCGTTCATCGGCGTCGTCATCGCCATCATCGGCCTGGTGGTGGTGCGCGAGGTGTTCCTGGAGGACGCGCTCGACCAGTTCTACGAGGCCAATCTGATCGCCAGGGTGGACTGGGCGGACGTGCTGTACGGCTGTGCCCCGTGGATGCTGCTGCTGGGCCTGGCGATGGCGGGTATCACCGCGTATGTGACCCTGCGGATCTACGTACGTCGCTGACCATGGCGAAAGCGAAGAAGGCCAAGAAGACCGAGCCCGGCAAGGCCGGCAACAACCGGGTTGTCGCGACGAACCGCAAGGCGCGGCACAACTATTCGATCCTCGACACCTACGAGGCCGGGATCCAGTTGGTCGGGACCGAGGTCAAGAGCCTGCGCGAGGGGCAGGCGTCGCTGGCCGACGCGTTCGCCACCATCGACGACGGCGAGGTGTGGCTGCGCAACGTGCACATCCCCGAGTACCACCACGGCACCTGGACCAACCACGACCCGCGGCGCAAGCGCAAGCTGCTGCTGCACCGCAAGCAGATCGACCAGTTGATGGGCCGGGTGCGTGACGGCAACTGCACGCTGGTGCCGCTGTCGATGTACTTCACCGACGGTAAGGTCAAGGTCGAACTGGCGCTGGCCCGCGGTAAGGAGGCCCGGGACAAACGCCAGGACATCGCCCGCCGCGACGCGGAGCGGGAGATCGCCCGCGCGCTCGGCCGCCGGGCCAAGGGCATGCGCTGACGGGCCCCGGGACTGAACCGGCGGGGAACAAGCCGTCGGGCCCCGTCGTTATAGTCGGCGTATCATGAGAAGTCCCGCCGCCTCGGCGGGGTGATCCTCGACAACCGAACATGGGGCTGAACGGTTTCGACTTCGCGCGTCGAATCAAGGGAAGCGTGCCGGTGCAGGCAACTGACCACCGTAAGCGTCGTTGCGAACAAATAAGCGCCGATTCTCATCAGCGCGACTACGCTCTCGCTGCCTAAGCGACAGCTAGTCTGTCAGCCCGGGACCTCCCTCGACCCGGTGTCTGGCATCAGCTAGAGGGATCCACCGATGCGTCCGGTCGCGGGACGCATCGGGACACCACACAGCGACTGGGATCGCCTTCCCGGCTTGTCCGCGTGACCGGGAGATCCGAGTAAGGGCATAGCGGACTGCGCACGGAGAAGCCTTGAGGGAACGTCGAAGGACCCGGGTTCAATTCCCGGCAGCTCCACGATCCGACTGGCCGGAGCGTTCAACGCTCCGGCCAGCCGCATTTCGCCCGCATCTCGCCGAGCGTGACGGACGGGATCACGCCCAACACCTAGGACGCCGACCGGCGCCGCACCCGTCCGGGGGTGGCCGCGTCGGTGACCCGTTCGACGGACTCCACCGCTGCGGCGATGCGCGGGTACATCACCGCCGGCCCGACCCAGCGGGCCAGAAACGCCCGCAGCTGCGCACCGGTGCGGTTGGGCTGGTTGGTGTCGGCCAGGTAGGAATAGAGGATCCGCAGCAGGAACTCGGACAGCTCGCCGAGCGCGGCCTCGTCGAATCCGTACGCCTGCCAGTCCACCTGGTAGCGGTGCAGCATCGACCGGCTGAAGGCCAGCGCGGTCTCCGACGCCAGCGACGGTGCCAGCTCACCGCGGGAGCGTCGGCTCAGGATGTAGATGATGCGGTCGTCTGTGGACAGGTTCTCGATCGTGAACGCCAGCCCCTCGACCACCGCGGCGACCGGGTCGGTCTCGCCGGCCACATGGCGTGCCAGCTGGTCGAGGAAGCCGTCGCCGGAGCGCATCACGGTCGCGATCAGCAGCGCCTCGGTCCCGGGGAAGTAGCGGTAGACGGTCTGGCGGGTCACCCCCAGCGCCCGGGCGACATCGGACAGGCGCATCGCGGACCCGCGCTCGGCGATGATCTCGTCGGCCGCATCCAGGATCCGGTTGATCGCCTCCTCATCGGACGCCGGGGTGTTGCCGGCCCAGCCGTGGCGCCGCGCCATCAGCCGCCCACCACCGCTTTTGCGCCGATCGAATACCACCGGGCCGCGCACCGCGGTTCCTGCCGGTAGCGGGCGAGCCAGCGGTCGGCGAAGGGCGGGGTGTCGGCATGGGCCGGGTCGTGGCGGGGCCCCTGGGAGCGGATGATCCCGGCGAGCATCGCCGCCATCTCTCGGGCGGGCACCCCCGCGTAGGTGCCCTGCCCGGGACCGGCCAGCCGGCGGGCCTCCCGGGCGGCGGCGAGCATCGCGCGGGGCGTGATGCGGTCCGGCAGCAGCCGGGCGTGATGGCCGCCGTCGGCCGCCGGTACGTGCCGCTGGAATCCCCGCACCACGATCGAGAGCACTTCGCTGAGATGCCGGATCACCGGGCCGATCGTACGCAGCCGGTACAGATAGTCGCCGTGGACGGCGTTGTACACCATCAGCGCCGAACTGCGGTGCTCGATCTCCTCCACGAAGTGCCAGAGAAACAACGACGCGACGCGCTCGTCGCCGGGTGCGAACAGCTTGTCCTCGTGGTCGAGGAATACCTTGAAGTACGGCGTGAAGGTGGCCTCGATGATCGCCGCGTAGGCCAGCCGCCACGCCAACGGCTTTGTCGCGTTGAGGTTTTCGTACGAGGCCAGCACATCGTCCATCACCTGCTGCAGGCCGGGCCAGCGCCGGACCAGGGCGCGGAAGTGGGTCAGGTGCGCCGCGGAGTGTTGCGCCTCCTGACGCAGGTACAGTTCGGCCTCTTCGACCTGCCGCGGATCGCGCATCAACGGGATCGCCTCGCGGGTGGCCGCGACGATCAGCATCTCGAACCCGGGCGCGAGGAACGTGACCAGGTTGCAGTGCACCGAGAACGCCGGCCGCTGCGGGTTCCAGACGAACGGCACGTCGTCACCGGAGAGGTGGAATCGAACCCGCCGCACCGTCAGGTCTGTCATCGTGGCTCCTCGGGAATCGAACAAACTCAGACCATACGCCTTAGGAGATTTGTATGATTCGTGAATGGCTGAACCCGCGGTGAAGACGGCACCTGCGCTCGACGACAACAACGCGCTGCTCGGCATGCCGTTCGACGACCCGGACGAGGTCATCCGGGCCGCGGTCGCCGAGGCGAGCGTTCCGGCGCTGCTGATGTCGATGGTGCACATGACCGGCGATCTCGACCTGCTCGACGAACTGCCCGGACCGGCCGCGCTCATCGCGATGGACCTGCAGGGGGCGATGAGCGAACCGGACAAACAACTGGTCCGCGACCGGGCCTTCGAGGTCATCCGTGACTACCGGGACCGGGGCTGCCCGCCGCCGTTCGTGCCGAACACCGAGCAGTTCAAGCGCATGCTCGACGTGGTCTCGGCGGGCACCGTCACCGACGAGCACCTCGACTACATCGCCGCCGACCTGCGGCTGTCCGACGCCGACCAGTGCGGGCCACCGCTGGCCTCGACACCTGGGCAGCGACGCGCGTTCCCGGTCGTCGTCATCGGCTGCGGCGAGGCCGGACTGCTGGCCGGAATCAAGCTCAAGGAGGCCGGGCTACCGTTCACCATCGTCGAGAAGCAGTCCGGTGTCGGCGGAACCTGGCTGGCCAACCGCTATCCGGGCTGCCGCGTCGACATCGCCAGCCAGTACTACACGTACTCGTTCGAACCCACCGACTACTGGCGCCACTACTACGCCGAACAACCCGAAATCCTGCAGTACCTGCGGGACGTCGCCGCGAAGTACGACATCGTGCCGCACGTGCGGTTCGACACCGAGGTGACCGCCGCGACCTGGGACGCGGCCACCGCGACCTGGCGGGTCGCCGTCCGCGGCGCCGACGGAACCACCGACGAGCTGACCGCCCGCGCGCTGATCTGTGCCGTCGGACAGTTCGGCAACCCGGTGATCCCGGACATCAAGGGCGCCAACCGATTCCGAGGTCCTGCCTTCCACACCGCCGATTGGCGCGACGACGTGGATCTGGGCGGCAAACGGGTCGCCGTCATCGGCGCGGGCGCGAGCGGATTCCAGCTCGTGCCCGCGATCGCGGATCTGACCGAGCACGTCGACGTCTATCAGCGCACCCCGCAGTGGATGGCGCCCAACCCGATGTATCACGAGACCGTCCCCGACGCGGCCAGGTGGGCGATGCGCCATCTGCCGTACTACGCGCGGTGGTTGCGGTTCGTGTCGTGGTGGCCGATCGCCGACGCGCTCGACGAGCAGGTCCGCATCGACCCGGACTGGGACAACGGCGGCCTGTCCTGCAATGCCGCCAACCACGCCATCCGGGAGATCTTCATCGCGTGGATGCGCAACTTCTGCTCCGACGAGGACCTGCTGGAGAAGGTCACCCCCAAGTACCCGCCGATGGGCAAACGCACGTTGCAGGACAACGGAACCTGGTTGCTGACCCTGCAGCGCGACGACGTCGAGCTGATCACCGACGGCATCGCCGAGATCACCCCCGACGGGGTGGTCACCGTCGACGGCGTGCACCGGCCGGCCGATGTGCTGATCTGGGCCACCGGGTTCGACGTCAACCACCAACTCGGTCCGCTGAACATCCGCGGCATCGACGGGGTCGAGCTCAACAGCGCCTGGGACGACTCGCCTTACGCCTACCTGGGTATCACCGTTCCGGAATTCCCGAACTTCTTCTGCATGTTCGGCCCCGGCACCAACGCGGTCAACGGCGCCAGCATCATCTACAACTCCGAATGCCAGATGCGCTACATCCTGGGTTGCATCGACATGGTGCTCGCCGGTGGCCACGACTACGCGATGCCGCGGCACGAGGTCTGCGAGGAGTACCACCGCCGCAACCAGGAGCGGCTGCGGCACATGGTCTACAGCCATCCGGCGGTGTCGAGCAGCTACTACAGGAACTCCAAGGGTGAGCTGCCCACGCTCTACGGCTTCCGCATCTTCGACTACTGGCGCTGGACCCGGCACCCGAACCCGGACGACTACGAACTGCGGACGCGGTCGACCTTGAGGTAATCCAGGATCGCGGCGGCGACCGTCTCGGGCTGGTCGAGCTGCAGGAAGTGCCCGGCGCCCGGAATGGTGCGGACGCGGCTGCCCGGCGGCAGCGCGTCGATGGCACCGTCGAAGTATTCGACTCGCACCGCGCCGTCCTGCTCGCCCTGCAGTACCAGCACCGGGTGGGTGGGCAGTTTCAGTCGGAACCGGTGCAGTCCCCGGTACTGCGGAGCGGGCCGGGTGAAGCGCACCGCGTACCGGTAGTACGACACCGCCGCCCGCCGGTGCGCGCGATCGGGCAGTGCGGCGAGGGCGGCCGCGACGCCGTCGCGCACATCGGTGCCGGGCGGTGACCAGTCCCGCCACAGCCGGGGTATCACCCGGTTCAGCGTGCGCTCCGGGGCGAGCGGCAGCTGGAAGTACAGCACATACCAGCTGTAGCGCAGCTGTTTCGCCAGCAGCCGCGCACCGCCGGCCAGCCCGCGGCGCCGGTTGTCGATCGCCGGCAGCGGCGGAACCGACATCGCGATGTGTGCGGCGAACGGTGAACCGGGGTAGGCAGCCAGCCCGTAGGCGGTGAAGGCGCCCCAGTCATGTCCGATCAGCACCGCGTCGGCGGGTCGTCCGAGGTGGGTGTGCAGGTCGACGACATCGCTCATCAGGGCGCCGATCGAATAGTCGTCGTCGGGGGCCGGCCCGGTCGGGGCGTAGCCCCGGGTGAAGGGTGCGATCACCCGAAACCCGTTGGCCGCCAGGAGCGGAGCCAGGGACTTCCAGCTGCGCGCGCTGTCCGGGAAGCCGTGCAGGCAGATTGCCGGCCGACCGTCGTCGGGGCCCCAGCTCAGCGCGCTCATCCGCAACCGGGGCAGATCGAACTCGATCGAACGCGGATCGGTCATTTCGTGACCATACAACAACGCTCAAGTGTATTGTTTGGCCACGACCCGGCGACGAGGAGCGGAGTCCCGATGAGCTTCGACGTGGTGATCAGCAACGGCCGGTACTTCGACGGCACCGGCGGACCCTCCGCGATACGCAACGTCGGCATCCGCGACGGCCGGGTCGCGGCGGTCACCGACGAACCCATCACCGGCACCGAGGAGATCGACGCCACCGGCAACTGGGTGCTGCCCGGGCTGATCGACATCCACACCCACTACGACGTCGAGGTGCTCACCGCCCCGGCGCTGACCGAGTCGCTGCGCCACGGGGTGACCACCGTGGTCGTCGGTTCCTGCTCGCTGTCGACGGTGCATGTCGACGGGGAGGAGGCGGGGGATCTGTTCGGCCGGGTGGAGGCGATCCCGCGCGAGTTCGTCATCGCCGCGGTCGAGGAGCACAAGGACTGGTCGAACGCCGAGGAGTACATCCGCGCCCTCGAGGCCCGGCCGCTCGGGCCGAACATCACCGCGTTCATCGGACACTCCGACATGCGCGCCGCGGCAATGGGACTCGAGCGCGCCACCACCCACGACGATCAGCCGACCGCCGCCGAGCTGGCGCAGATGGAACGCTGGCTCACCGAGGCGCTGGACGCCGGCTTCATCGGATTGTCCTCGCAGCAATTGCTTTTCGACCGGCTCGACGGCGAGGTGTGCCGTTCCCGCACGCTGCCCTCGACCTACGTCAAGCGTCGCGAGATGCGCCGGCTCGCCCGGCTGGTGCGCGAACGCGGCCGGGTGTTGCAGAGCGGACCCGACATCACGCATCCGATGAAGATGGTGCTGGCGCTGCTGCGGTCCATCGGCGGGGTGCGCAAGCCGCTGAAGATGAGCTTCCTGGCCGCGGCCGACGCCAAGTCCAACCCGGTCGGCTACCTGTTCCTCACCGGCCTGGCCCGGGCGATCAACGGGCTCGGCGGCAACCTGCGCTGGCAGCATCTGCCGGTGCCGTTCGAGGTCTACGGCGACGGCATCGACCTGGTGATCTTCGAGGAACTCGGAGCCGGTGCGGCGGCGCTGCACCTGCGCGACGAGGTGGAACGCAACGAGCTGATGCGCGACGAGTCCTACCGGCGCTGGTTCCGCAGGGAATACGACAAGAAATTCAAGATCGGCGCCTGGCACCGTGACTTCTTCGACGCCGACATCGTCGCCTGCCCGGATCCGTCCTTGGTGGGCAAGACATTCGGGCAGGCCGGGCTGGACCGCGGGCTGCACCCGGTCGACGCGTTCCTCGACCTGGTCGTCGAGCACGGCCGGGCGCTGCGCTGGCGCACCGTCATCTCCAACCACCGGCCTCGGATCCTCAAGAAACTCGCCGTCGATCCCGGGGTGCAGATCGGTTTCTCCGACGCCGGGGCGCATCTGCGCAACATGGCGTTCTACAACAGCGGGCTGCGCCTGCTGCGCCACGTCCAGCAGAGCGCGGAGGCCGGTGCGCCGTTCATGACGGTCGAGCACGCGGTGCACCGGCTGACCGGAGAGCTGGCCGACTGGTACGACCTGGACGCCGGGCATCTGCGCATCGGTGACCGGGCGGACGTCGTCGTGGTCGACCCCGCGCACCTGGACGAGTCGCTGGAGGCCTACGCCGAGGAGCCGGTGGACGCCTACGGCGGGCTGAGCCGCATGGTCAACCGGAACGACAGGGCGGTGCCCGCCGTGCTTGTCGGCGGGCGCACGGTGTTCCGCGACGGGCGGCCCACCGACCTCGTCGGCAGGGTTCGCACGGGGAGCTTCCTGCGCGCCGGACGTCGAACTCCGGCGCCGGCGGCGCCGGTGGCGGCCGGTGGCTGAGTTCGACTACGCGCAGGTCCATCCGGAGCTGCGGCGAACGGCCCGGTTCCTGCCCAAGACGTTCGGCCTGCACCGCGGATTGACGCTGCCGCGCAGCGTCCTGGCGCTGGCCGCGCGGACCGGGCGGCTGCGCGACACCGAGGTGATCCGGGTCAACGGCCAGGTGAGCGTGCGGGTGCACCGGCCGGCCGCCGACGTGGCGCCGGGGCCCGCCCTGTTGTGGATCCACGGCGGCGGCACGGTCACCGGTTCGGCCGCCCAGGACGACCGGTTCTGCCGCAAGCTGGTCAACTTCACCGATGCGGCGGTGGTGGCGGTCGAGCACCGCCTGGCCCCGGAGCACCCGTACCCGGCGCCGGTGGAGGACTGCTACGCGGCGCTGGACTGGCTGGTCGGCCAACCGTGGGTGGATCCGGCGCGCATCGCCGTGGGCGGGGCCAGCGCGGGTGGTGGGCTCGCCGCCGCGGTGGCGCAGCGCGCCCGCGATCGCGGCGAGGTCGATCTGGCGCTGCAGCTGTTGGTCTATCCGATGCTCGACGACCGCACCCCCGACGAAGCCGAGCCGCGGGTGCTGTGGACGGCTCGCGACAACCGGCTCGCCTGGCGGTGGTACCTCGCCGGCGCCGACCCGGCCGAGGCGGTGCCGGCCCGCCGCGAGGACCTGTCCGGACTACCGCCGGCATGGATCGGCGTCGGCGCCCTCGACCTGTTCTACGACGAGAGCCGGCGCTACGGCGAGCGGTTGCAGGACGCCGGGGTCGAGACGCACCTGGAGATCGTGGCTGGCGCGTTTCATGTGTTCGACCAGCTCGTGCCGAACGCGTCGGTGTCACAACGGTTCTTCGCCGCCCAGGTCCGTGCCCTGCGCGCGGCCCTGGGCGACAAGCACTAAGGGGCGAGCAGGCCGCGACAAACAATAGGGGGTGTTCTACATCAATTAACCGAATTCTATGCACACAGACTTCGTTGAGACTTCCTGAGGGCGCTGCGGGGACGTTCGCCCGTGCACCACCGAACAGTAGCCGCGGCTCGGCCGACTGCTAGGCTAATCCTAAAATCGATAGGTTACGACCGCGACGAAAGGCAACCGCGTATGACCGCACCGACCGCCGGTGCCGCAGAGCTCTTCATCAACGGGCAGTTCCGGCCGGCTTCGGCCACGGTGCCGGTGGTGGAGGCGGCGACCGGCGAGGTACTGGCCGAGGGGCCGGCGGCCGACGCCGCCGACATCGATGCCGCGGTAGAGGCGGCTCATGGGACTCCTGCACTGGAATGGCGCAAAGCGCCGGCCGCCCAGCGGGCGGAGGTGCTCAAGCGATTCGCCGCAGCGCTGCGGGCCCGCTCGGCCGACACCGCAGTCCTGGTGAGCCGCGAAAACGGTATGCCTATCAGCCTGTCGCGGGCGGTCAACGGTGCATTCCCAGCCGCGTTGGTCAACTTCTACGCAAAGCTCATCACCGCCGAACCGATAGAAGAGGTCCGATCGGCGCTCGTCGGCCACACCATCGTCCGCAAAGAGCCGGTCGGTGTGGTGGGGGCGATCACCCCGTGGAACTACCCGCAGGCCCTGGCGATCATGAAGATTGCCCCGGCACTGGCCGCCGGGTGCTCGGTGGTTCTGAAGGCTGCTCCCGAAACCTCCTTGGATGCACGGGTTTTCGCTGAGGCGGCAGTGGATTCGGGTCTGCCCGCCGGGGTGCTGGCGGTGGTGCCGGGCGACGCCGAGGCCGGGGCGTATCTGGTGGGTCATCCCGGGATTGACAAGGTGGCGTTCACCGGCTCCACCAATGCCGGCCGGGCGATCGCCGCCGAATGCGGTCGACTGATCCGCCCGGTCACACTCGAACTCGGCGGCAAGTCCGCCGCGATCGTGCTGGATGACGCCGACCTGAAGAGCACCATCGCGGGGTTGCGGACGGTGTCGTTCGTCAACAACGGCCAGACCTGCCATCTGAGTTCGCGCATCCTGGTGCCGCAGTCGCGCTACGCCGAGTTCGTCGAGGCCATCGCCGAGCTAGCCCGGAGTCTGAAGATCGGTGATCCGCTCGATGACAGCACCGAGATCGGGCCGCTGGTCAGTGCCCGGCAGCGCGAGCGAGTGCTCGACTATGTCCGCATCGGTCGCGAAGAAGGCGCGAAACTGGTCGCCGGCGGCGGAGTACCGGACGGCTTCCACCGCGGCTGGTACGTGCAGCCGACGGTCTTCGCCGACGTCGACAACCGCTCCCGAATCGCGCAGGAGGAGATCTTCGGCCCCGTGCTGACCATCACCGTCTACCGCGACGACGAGGAAGCCGTGCGGATCGCCAACGATACCGAGTTCGGCCTCGCCGGCACCGTGTGGTCCACCAACCCCGACCGCGCCACCGAGATCGCCCGCGCCGTGCACACCGGCACCGTCGGGGTCAACCACTATCAGCTCGACATGGCCGCCCCGTTCGGCGGCGTCAAGGCCAGCGGGATGGGCCGCGAACTCGGCCCTGAGGGGCTCGAGGCGTACCGATACACAAAATCCATCTACCGCACCGAGTCCGCCGAATAGCACGGAATCGGCGGAATGGTAACGGCCCGGCGGAACACCGCCGGGCCGTATGCGCGCGGTTGCGTGAGGACGTCCGCACTACCGGACCTTTATGTACCTGTCGGCGAGATCGCGGTACTGCTCACGGATCGCCGGCTTGTCGAGCTTGCCGCTGGGCAGCCGAGGTAGGGGTTCGGACCGCAGCACGACGTAACGGGGAACCTTGTAGTCCGACAGCACCTTCTCGCAGTGCTGCACAACCCGCTGCTCGTCGAGACCCTCGTACCCCTCGGCGACGGTGATGATCGCCCCTGGGGTCTCACCCCAGCGCTCATCGGGTACCGCGATGACGGCGACCTCGACGACCCCGTCCATTCTCCCGATCACTACCTCGAGCTCCACCGGTGAGATGTTGATGCCGCCGGAGATGATTAGGTCCTTCTTGCGGTCGAGAAACTTGATCCGCCCGGCCTCGTCGGCCACCCCGATATCGCCGCTGTGCAGCCAGCCGTCGCGCATTGCCGCCGCCGTCGACGCCGGGTCGTTCCAGTAGCCGGGGGTGACGCCCGGTCCTCGCACCACCAGCTCGCCCGATTCGCCGGGCTCGGCCAGGGTGCCGTCCTCGCGCATCACCCGCACCTCGGTGAAGATCGACCCGGCGCCGCAGGAGTCCGGGTGATCGAGCGCCTCGGCGCGCAGCGTGGCGGTGGCCACCCCGCCGGCCTCGGTCATGCCGTAGATCTGGCGCAGCAACACGCCTTTGGCGCTCCAGCGTTGAAGCAGATCCACCGGCACCGCGGCACCTCCGACCAGCGCGGTCCGCAGTGAGCTCAGATCGGCGGAGTCGAACGCATCGGCCCGCGCCATCGCCTCGAAGATCAGCGGTACCCCGAACAGCGCCTGCACCCGGTGACGCTCGATGAGCTCGACCGCGTGCTCCGGGTTGAGTTCCGGTTCGACGATCAACGTCCCGCCCAGCACCGTGGTCATCAGCAGGCCGTAGACCAGGCCGGGGGTGAACGCCAGGGGCAGCACCAGCAGCGACACCGAGCCGGGCCGGAAGCCCTCCTCGGTGAGGGTGTTCTCGAACACAATGGCCATGAGCGTGCGGGTGGTGAGGATGACGCCCTTGGACATCCCGGTGGATCCGCTGGTGAAGATCACCGAGATCGGTTCGTCCACCGGGCGGTCGAACCGGAAGTCGTCGGGTTCACCCGCGCGGACCGCGTCGACCTCCTCGAATCCGCACACCTCGAACGGGGTGCCCAGCGATGCGGCCTCGTCGGCAACCGAGCGGAGGGTCGGGTCGGCCAACACCGCGCTGATGCCCGCGTCATCGGCGATCTTGCGCATTTCGGCGGGCTTCAGCCGCGCGTTGAGTGGCACCAGCACCAGACCCGCTTTGATGACGGCCAGCGCCGCGACCGGCCACTGCAGGACGTTCGGGGCGAGCACACCGACCCGGTCACCGGGCCGCAGACCGGCCGAGCGCAGGCGGCGAGCCAGCCGACTGGACCAATGGTCGAGCTCGCGATAGGTCAGTGTGTCCTCACCGAGGCGGATCGCGACGGTTTCGCCTTTGACCCTGGCCCAGTAGCTGAGCGCGGCTCCCACACTGACGGCCATTTTCCTCCTCCGGGTGTGTTCGGGTCTGTTGTCTATAACTGTCGGGTCAGACGGTCGCCGGTGAGCCGAACACCGTCGAACTCACCAGCGGAGCCATCGGGCCACCGATCAGCAGCGAGACGTCGGCGCCGGGCACCGGGTTGGGCGAGTCGCCGCGGATCTGCCGTACCGCCTCCACCACCAGGCCGATGCCGTGCACGAACCCCTCGGCGATGTTTCCCCCTGCGGTGTTGATCGGCAGCGCGCCGTCCGGGACGGTGAGGTTGTCGACGGTCAGCACCTCGCCGGCGGCGGGGCCCGGCGGGCACAGGCCGTGGTCGATCATGGCCGCCACCGCGGGCCCGGTGAAGTTCTCGTACACCTGTGCCACGTCGACCTCGTCGGGTCCGACCCCGGCGTTGTTCCACAGCCGTTCGACCATCGCCGGGTGGAAGCCGGCCGAGGTGTAGCGCTCCTCGTTCTCCACCGACTCGGTCCAGCCGGTCGCCGCGCCCTGCACACCCGCGAGAATCAGCGCAGGCTGAGGCCGGTAGTCGCCGGCACGCTCTGCGTTTACCACCAGAATCGCTGCGGCACCGTCGTTCTCGCGGGAACAGTCGAACAGATGAAACGGTTCCGAGATCAGTCGGCTGCTCGAGTACGTCTCGTGGTCCAGCGGTTTACCGTAGGCCACCGCGCGCGGATTGTTCTGCGCGTGGTAATAGCCGGCCATGGCGACCGCCTCGAGCGTCGACGGCGGCACCCCGTCCACCTCGAGCATCCGCTGGGTGCGCAGCGCGCAGATCTGCGCGGGGGCTACCACCCCGTGCGCCGAATACAGAGGTCCCACATGGCCTTTGGCGAAAGCTCGGCGTCCATCGTCGGCTTCGGCCAACCCGCGGTACACCGCCACGCAGCTGGCCTGACCGCTGTAGACCGCGGCGGCGGCCTGGTTGACGGCGGCGGCCACACCGCCGCCGCCCCCGCCCCACACCTGGCTGGACCAGCGCACCTCGCGGACTCCGAGCGCCGCGGCGACCGCCATACCTTCATTGGCGTCGCCGCCGAAGGACACAAATCCGTCGACGGTACGGGGGTCGGCGCCGGCGTCCGCGCAGGCCCGCAGGATTGCCTGCAGCACAAGCTGTGCGGAGCTCATCGGGCTGGTGCCGCGTTTGAAGTAGTCGGTGGTGCCGACACCGACGACGGCGGTGGCGCCGCGAAAACCGATCATGTGTGTGCATCCTCGAGGTGCCAGCGGAACAGGGGCCAGTGTTCGTCGCTCGGTGGCTGGTCGATCACTCCGCGTACGTGGTCGCCGATGCGCGGGGTGATGCCGTCGGCGTGCGCGAGCACACCGAGCACCCGCCGCCCGGCGGCGGCGGGCAGTTCGACCAGCACGACCACGTAGGGCAGATGCCCGCTGGCCTCCGGGGCGAACGGTTGCCAGGTCCGCGTCCAGCTGTAGATCGTGCCGACTGGTTCTACTGCCTGCCAGCGTGTTTCGAAGCTGTGGCAGGAGGGGCAGATGGGTCGGGGCGACCATATCCACGTCGCACACGATGCGCACCGCTGCAGCCGCAGCTCGCCGGCCCGCAGGCCCTCCCAGTGCGGCGCGTCCAGCCCGTCCGGTGACGGCCCGGTCGGCCGCATCCACGGCGGCGTGTCCGGGATATTGCGTACGCTGAACACCCGCCAGGTGCCGTCTTCGAACCGCACCCAGCGGCTGCGCAGCTCGAACCAGGTCTGATCCGGCTTGGTGTAGCGGATGATCGCGTCGAAGAAGCCGTCGCCGACGTCGCTGATCGATTGCACCTCGGCGCGTTCCAGTTGTTCGGGTACGTCGACCGAGCCGATCAGCTGGCCGATGCGGTCGGGCAGGAAATCCGCCAGAACCGTGGCGTTGTCCGCGGCGGCGACCGCGATACCGTGCGCCTCGACGGTGCGGGCCAGGTCGTCCGGTACCGAAGCGTCGATCGATGCCGTCATTGTTGACCTCCCACCTGGAAGCACACGTCGGTGCGGTCGTGCTGGAACCCGGTCAGCCGACAACTGGTCACCCACTCCGAGTCGTTGGACTCGACGTAGGCGACCAGCCCGGTGAACTGGCAGGCCTTGGCAACGGCGGCCGCCCCGTCGAGCAGCGCCCGGCGGGTGCGCACCGTCGCGTCCGGGGCGACCCGGAAGGCGGTGAGGCTTGCGCTCTTACCGAACTCCAGATGCTCGAACGGGGTGAAGTCCAGCGCCGCCGCTCCGGTGGGCTCTCCGCCGTCCCGCAGCACATACAGCGTCTCCGCGTCGACGTCGGACAGCCACGGAACATCGCGCAGTTCGCCGGCCGCGGTCGGTTCCAGCACCGGTGGAACCGCCGCCGGGTCAAGCGGACTGGTCGGCCGGATCAACTTCCACACCCGCCGGGTGCGCGGGATGAGGAATCGCCGGGTCAGTCGCCCGGCCGCCGGATGGTTACCTCGCGCCCAGGCGATGATGGTATGCGCGCCGGTGCCGGCCCAGCCTTCGGGACCGGAGCAGTCCAGGCCGATCCGCTCGAACAGCAGCGTGCTGATCCCCAGGGACCGCAGCTGGGGGTCGATCACCAGGCAGGCATGCGCGGTGCCGTCGGGCGCGGTGACCAGCCGCAGCACACCGGCGATCCGCTTCGGATGTTCCGGTCCGCCGAGGGCGGTGGCGTACGGCAGCATCCAGATAAGCAGATGATGTGCCCGCGGGTACGACGGCGGCATCGACCGGATGATCTCCTCGACGGAGATCGTGTTGTACTCGGGCGCGGCGTCGAAGTGCGCGGCCCGAGTCAACACGTCGGTCAGTTCGGCGAGTTCGGCGTCGCTGAGTTCGGTACGCCACTCGAACTCGATCATCGATCGTTCACGAGTTGACTGTGGCGCCATCCGCTACCGAACCATCTGCCAACAGTTTCTTGATCTCCCGGCGGAACACCTGGTTGGCCACCTCGTTGCGGCCGAGGAGCATGTCGCCGGCATCGGCGCTGGCCATCCCGCGCTGCGAGTCGCGCAGGATCGGGAAATCCTCATCGTGCAGAACGCTGATGAGGATGTCCATGTTCTTGTCCCACAGGTGGTTCCAGTGTTCCTCGGTCAGCCCGGAGTCCTCCACTGTGGGCACCATCAACCGCATCTCCATCCGGGACTTGGCCGGATCCCGCTGGTCGGGACGGAACGTCAACAACTGGAAGTGGTCCGGCTGACGCAGCAGGGTGCTGTTCGGCAGCAGGAAATGCGTTTCGGTCACATACGGGTCCAACGGGGTGTCGCCCGGGTCCTCCTCGAGCCAGCGGTCGATCGACTTGCGCGGCGCGATGAAGCGGCAGTGCCGGCCGAAGTCCTCGAACGCCATCACGTTCGTATGGATGACCTTGCCTGCGGTGTTCGGGTGGGCGTACTGGATGTGGTAGCCATCCAGGAACGCGTCCTGCATGATCTTCCAGTTGGTGGGCTCGTCGAAGGTCCCCACCCGCGCGCAAACCAGCTTGTCGATGCCGTAGCCGGCCAGGATCTCGTCCATCTCCGGCCCGAGCCAGGCCGCGACATCGATCTTTGCCTGCGCGTTGTCCACCACCCAGACGAGCCCGTGGCGCTCCTCGCACGGGATCTCGACCAACCCGTACTTCTTGCGCTCGATGGTACCGAAGGTGTTGTCCCGGGTGATCATGCGCAGTGACCCGTCGGGGTCGTACGACCACCGGTGATACGGGCAGGAGAAGAACCGGCAGCGGCCCTTTTCCTCCTTCTCCAGCAGCGCCCCACGGTGTCGGCACAGGTTGACGAAGGCCTTCACCCCACCGTCCTTCTGGCGGACCACGATGATGTTGTTCCGCGGCATGGCGACGGTGATGAAGTCGTACGGGTGTGCGATCTCCGAGCTGTGCGCCACGATCGACGGCACACTTCCGAAGATCAGGTCGCGTTCCCGTTGTGCGAGTTCGGGATCGACGAACTCGTGGGCAGTGAACCCCACGACGTCGTCGAACTGATCCGTGGTTTCGTTGCGCAGCAGTTCCAGTGCGCGCCGGATCCGGTCCCGACGGGGAGTCAACGAAGCGGTCATGGCACTTACTTCCTCTCCGGGGTGAAGGTGATGGGCAGACGAACACAACCGCGTACCTGGCTGGAATGCCACACCGGCGGGTCGGATTCCACCAGCTGATAGTCGGGAATCCGGCGGTGCAGCTCCGTGAAAGCGACATTGAGCTCGATGCGTCCCAGGTGCGAGCCCAGGCAGCGGTGCGGTCCGGCGCCGAAGGACAGATGCCGGTTCGGCTGGCGCTCGATGTCGAACTTCAGCGGCTCGGGGAACTCCGCACCGTCGCGGTTCACGCCGCACAGCATGATGATCAGCTGGTCGTCCTTGGCGATCTTGACCCCGCCCAGCTCGACATCGCGGGTAGCGCGCCGGCCGGGAACCACCGCGGCCTCGTACCGAAGGATCTCCTCGACCGCGGTCGGGATGAGCGACGGGTCGGCGACGATCCGGTCTCGGATCTCCGGGCGTTGGGCCAGATGCCAGACACCCCAGCACAACGAACCCTTCACCGTGTGCAGCCCGCCGATGAGCAGCAGGAAGAACATCCGGTTGAGCTCCTCATCGGTCAGCAGCCGGGTGCCGTCGAGGAAGTCCACTTCGGTGTGGATGAGCTTGGAGGTGACGTCCTCGCCGGGGTTGCTGCGGCGCTGTTCCACGACGTTCTGGAAATAGCCGAACATCTGGAAACCGGCCTCCATCCGCGCCTGGTTGGACTCCTCCTCGGTGCCTCCCGGCTTGCCGAACAGGATGGTGTCGGTTGCCTTGCTGAACAGAGGCGCGTCGGCCAGTGGCCAGTCCATCAGCGCCAGGAAGATCCGGGCCGGAAGTTCGTGGGCGAACTCCGAGACGAACTCGACCTCACCTTTGTCGGCGAAGCCGTCGATGAGATCGTTGACGACACCGCGGATCTTGTCGGTCAGTGCCTTCATCCGCTGCGGGCTGAACAGCGGCTGCAGCGCTTTTCGGTAGGCGGTGTGCTCCGGTGGGTCGAGTTCGAGCGGGATGAACTTGCCGAGTAGCTCGTTGGTGACCAGGTTGTTCGGATAGCTGGAGAAGGTCTGCGGATCCGTTAATACCTGGTGGGCCTCCTTGTAGTGGGTCACGATCCAGTGGCCGCCGTAGTGGTTGGAGTACACCACCGGACCCAGGGCCGCCAGCTCGGCGACCTTCTCCTGCATCACGTCCTTCGGCGCGGCTAGGCCGGGGTCGTAAACATCGAAGTCCACAATCAGGTTTGGTGGAACTCGTCCAATTGACATTGTCATCGTTGCTCTTTCGTTCTAGGTGGCCGGTTCAGGAATACTTTTCGGGGTTGAGGTCTTCGTCGAACCAGATGCCGACACGCGCCAATGTTCCGCCGTCGCAGGAGACGACCGTCTGTCCGGAGATGTAGGCGGCATCGTCGCTGGCGAGGAACATTGCCACCTTGGCGTTGTCGAGCAGTGAAGGCGGACGGTTGAGCTTCAGCGGGATCGGCGAGACGGTGGGGTTCCACGGCCCCGCCACCTCTTCGTAGGACTGACCGACCACCGGACTTCCCGGAGGCATCAGGAAGTTCGGCGACATGCCGTGGGTGGGGGCGATGGCGTTGACACGAATCCCATACTTGCCGAGGTCGAGCGAGAGACCTCGGATCAATCCGTTGACCCCCGCCTTGGTGGCGCAGTACAGCGCGATGTTGTGGTACGCCGCCAGCGATGCCGCCGAGGACGTGGCCAGGATGGTGCCGCCGCCGTTGGCTTTCATATGCGGCACGGCGGCTTGGGCGGTATAGATCACCCCGGAGAGATTGACCCCGAGCACGTGATGCCAGTCCTGTTCGGTCAAGTCCTCGAACGCTACGAACTCACCACCGGCGACCGTCGGCACCCCGCCCCGTGACACGATTCCGGCGTTCGCCCAGGCGATGTCGAGCTTGCCGAAGTGCTCGACGGTCTGGTTGACAGCTTCGGTGATCTGTGTGCGGTCGGCGACGTCGGCGGTGATGGCGATGACGTCACCGCCGGCCTGCTCCACGATCTTGCGCGCCTGTTCGGCGCGTTCGCTGTCGATATCGACGATGGAGACGTGCGCCCCCTCCTTGGCGAAGAGTTCGGCACTGCACCGGCCCAGTCCGGAACCGGCCCCGGTGATCAGTGCGACTTTGCCTTTCAGCCTCATATTCCTCCTTCGGCGTGAAGCGGCCGGTTCATTGCTGCTCCCGCCCGGCACCGAAGCCGGTCACGAGATCGGGAGCCGAATGGTCTGTGATCGCCACCACTCGCCGCTAAACCTTACGGCAATAGGTATAGGGGCGTCAATATGTGGGCCATGATTCGCCTGCAATTTCAATGTCTTTGCTGTTCAAAGGCTTATTCGTGGTAGCGGGCCGACGTTGGTGGCCACGGTTGACATAGCTGATTTTTCGAAAGCTCGGTCCGCGGTGATGGTGTGGGTGCCGCTTCGGTATCAATGCGATACGGCCCGGGGCAGGCCCCGGAAACAGCGGCTGGGAGATTTGCTGTGCAGACTGCGGACGCGCATGCTGGGGCCAATGTTGGCGCGCCTGGAGAAGCGAACCAACGCAGATGCGCGGGGCGCCGCTCGGGCGGCCCGGCCGAACAGTCGGGCTGCGTCGGTCAGTCCTCGGTGAGGATCAGGGCTGATTCCGGACACGCCAGTACGCCCTGGCGGACCCGGTCCTCTTCCTCGGGGGCCACCACGCGCTCCCCGAGGCACGAGTAGCCCTCGTCGTCGATGGGGAACAGGTGAGGATCCACAGCATGGCACAGGGCGTGCCCGGCGCATTTTTCGCGATCAAGCCGAATTCTCATCACTTCTCCTACTCGACTTCGACCGTGAGTACGGTGGCCGTCGCGCTCATCGACTGGCCGACCCATAAACCTATGCCGGTTGGATTTCTGGGTCGGCCACGATGTCGGCCTGTTCCAGCCACCGGGTGAACGATTGCGGCAGCGGCATCGAGAAACTTAAGGTGTTAGGTTAATCGCAGCTGCAAACGGTAGTGACCGAAGGGGGCACGATGGGAGGGGCCGAAGGCACAGCGGTGATGCACAGTGGGCACACGCCACCCACCATCACCGTGCGGTGTCCGGCCACTGGCGAGGTTATCGGCTCGGTGGTCGAGACGACCGCCGAGGAAGTGGCGAAGCGCGCGGCCGCACTCCGGAACGCCCAGCCGGCCTGGGAAGCGCTGGGGCCGCGGGGACGCAGCGGATACCTACTGCGCTGGCTGGACTGGCTGCTCGACAACGAACGGCGCCTACTGACGCTGGTCCAGCGGGAAACCGGCAAGTCGTGGGCCGACGCCAGCCTGGAGATGTCGGTCGCGATCGACGTGATCAACTATTTCACCGCCAACGCCGAACGGTTCCTGGCCGATCGACGGGTGCGGCCCGCCGGCCTGGCGAACGCCATCCGCCGGCTGCGGGTCCAGGTTCGTCCCTACCAGTTGGTTGGCCTGATCACCCCGTGGAACGGACCGTTGGGCGGACCGATGATGGATGTGGTCGGCGCCTTGGTGGCCGGTGCCGCCGTGCTCTCCAAGCCGTCCGAGGTGACGCCGCTGACCTGGCAGGAAGTGGTGCGGGGGTGGCGCGAGGAGATCGAGGCCCCGCCGATCCTGGATATCGCAACCGGTGCCGGCGAGGTCGGCGCGGCCGTCGTCGATCAGGTGGACATGGTGATGTTCACCGGTTCCGTGCGCACCGGGCGGGCCATTGCGGTTCGCTGCGCCGAGCGGCTCATCCCGTGCAGTCTCGAGCTCGGTGGCAAGGACGCGATGATTGTTCTTGCTGACGCGGACCTGGATCGTGCCGCCCGCGCCGCGGTCTGGGGCGGCATGACGAACTCCGGGCAGGCGTGCATCGGGGTGGAACGTGTCTATGTGGAGGCGCCGGTCTACGACGCTTTCGTCAATCTTGTGACCGAGAAGGTGGCCGCGCTGCGGCAGGGCATGGACGAGCCCGGCAGCTACGCGACCGATATCGGCGCGATGGTCACCGAAGCGCAGCTCGACATCGTCGCCGAACATGTCGCCGACGCCGTGGCCAAAGGTGCCCGGGTGTTGGTGGGCGGGGAACGCGTGGACGGGAACTGTTATCAGCCCACGGTTCTCGTCGACGTCGATCATTCGATGCGCTGCATGCGGGAGGAGACCTTCGGGCCGGTCCTACCGATCATGCGGGTCGCCGACGAGGACGAGGCTGTCCGCCTGGCCAATGACAGCGACTACGGGCTGAGTTCCAGCGTGTGGACCCGCGATCGGGCGCGAGCGGATCGATTGTCGCGCCGGATCGAGGCGGGGTCGGTGTCGATCAACAACGCTCTGATCGCCACCTTCCAACTACCGATACCGATGGGGGGCTGGAAGAACTCTGGCCTCGGTGCACGGTTCGGGGGAGCTCAGGGCGTGCTCAAGTACTGCCGCCAGCAGTCGGTGGTTGCGGACCGGATCTCGCTCAAGTCGGAGCCGATTTGGTACCCGGTGGTTCCGGTCAGGGCGCGGGCGATGTCGCGGGTTGTCCGGTTCTTCGGGGCGCACGACTGGCGCCGGCGGCTGGGCATAGGCAAGAACCCGAATCCTGCACACAAGCGCCCCGGTGCCCAGCGAGCCGGCGGGTCGTTGTGAAGTACGATCAGGCGTGGCGGGCGGCCCATGCGGGTGGCCGTCCGTCCCGGCGGCCGCACCGCGGATTCGACATGGCACGAGTCCGAACCGGTTTCGTTACTGTCAGCTCGGGCGGCTGCGAGCGTGTCCGGCTCTATACTGGGCAGATGATGGTGACCGCGGCAGTCGAGACGAGTGCGAACTGACATGGCGCGACCGTCAAAACCCCTCATCAGCAAGGAGTCCGCCGTCAAGGCATCCATCGAGATCATCGACGCCGAGGGCATCGAGGCGTTCAGCCTGCCCAAGCTGGCGGCGCACATGGGGGTGCGCGCCCCCTCGCTGTATCACCACTTCGCGGACAAGAACGAGATCATGACGGCGATCGCGCGCTACATCGCTGGGAAATCGGTGACCCGCCCACGTCGCGCGCCAGGGCCGGACTGGCCGGAGTATTTCGTCAGCCTGGCTGTCAACTTCCGGCAGTCCGTGCTGCGCCATCGCAACGCGGCGATCGTGTTGATCCAACACCTGCCGCGAGAAACCCTCATCGGCAGCTTCGAAGACGCCGCCAAGTTCCTCAGTGACTCAGGTGTTCCGTCCCATCTGCACGTGCAGATCCTCGACGGCATCGAGACCCTGTGTATCGGTGCGGTGCTCGCGGAGGCGGCCCGCAACCCACGAGCCCGCAAGCGGGTGTTCCCGCCGCTCGATCCGGACAAGCACCCACACCTCGCGAGGGCGGTTGAGGCCAATGACCTATCCGTGAACGAGCTGTTCGCACAACGGATTCGGACGTTCCTCAACGGTATCATCAATAGCGACTCCTATCGTCGCGCTGAAGCATCGGCGTGACCGGCCCCCGGCGGGTGTTTGGGCGGCCGGCTCACGTTCCCGGCGGAGTCAGCCAACGGTTCACGGTGGGGTCAGCATGCTCTGCCAGGTCTTGGCCTGGTGAGCGGCGGCCAGGTCGGACCGCTTGTGCACTCGGCCGTCGGGTCCGAGGTAACTGCCGGTCGCCGGATCGTAGTACGCAGTGGCGATCGGCGGCTGGATCGCGTCGGTTGCCGGCGCAGCGGCCGGGTCGGATCCCGACGCCGTCTCCGGCTGGATGCCAGTCGTTCTGTTGACCTCCGGCGGCTTCTGCGGAATGTCCTGTCCGGACAGGGTGGCGTTCGGGTCACCCTTCCAGTTGAAGCCGTCGTTGAGCGGCACATACTCTTCGTCGCTCTTGCACATTTTCGCCGTCGGTGCGCGCTTGCCGGGGCGCGTCATGCACGGCAGGTTGCGTGCGCCGCGCACCGCGATCCACGAGTCCTGCGGAATGCGGCAGTACAGATCGTGTTCGGGTCGATCGGGCGTGTCGACCATCGACGGGGTGCGCTGTTGCTGCGCGGGCAGATAACCGGTGGTGCATGGTGGTGGGAGATTGAGGTTCAGGTTGAACGACAGGATCAGCCCGGGGTTCTTGGTACCGCGGTTGGCGACTGTGCCGGCCGCCATCACCTGAACGCCCATCGGGATCAGTACCAGCAACTGTTCGAGACCCGGCTGGTAGGTCAGCGCCAATTCGCCGATGCCGGCCAGATTAGCCATCAGCACCGGTACGGTTGGCCGGAAACGGTCCATGAGCTGCCGGGCCTCGTCGGCTGCCTGGGGAGCCTGCTCGATGAGCGCGCCCAGGGCGGCGTCCTCGTCGCGCACCTGGCGGGTGATATCGGCCAGGTGCGCCGCCCACTCCCGAATCGAGTCGGCGGTATCGGCCTGCGAGTCGAGCACCGGCCCGGATCTGTCGATCAAAGTAAGGATCGAATCCAGTTCCCGGTGAGCGTCGAGAGCCAACCGCGTCGACCCGTTGACGATCCGGGAGATGTCGGGACCCAAACCGCCGACAGCGGTATAGCTCTCGTCGATTACGGTCTTGAGATCCTCGCGCGGGATCGCCTGCAACCCGCGGTTGGTGGCGTCGAGAAGCCCACCGATCTCCGGGGGCACCACGGTGTTGTCGCGCGTTATCACGTCGCCGTCGCGCAGCGACCGGCCCTCGCCGCTGCGCGGCACCAGCGCGACGTACTGTTCGCCGATCGCAGACACGCTGTGCACCTCGGCGGTGACATCGGCCGGAATCCGCACGTCGTCGCGCAGCGACAGGTCGACGTCCACACCGCTGTCGGTGAGCCGAACCGCGGTGACACGACCCACCTCGGTGCCCCGGTAGGTGACATTGGCCCGCTCGTAGAGCCCACCTGTCCAGGGCAGTTGCACAGTCACGGTGTAGCGGCCGATTCCGAGCATCGCGGGCACTCTGATGTAGCCGAAGACCATCATCGTGCCGGCGATTACCGCCACGACGGTGAACACGATCAGCTGAATCTTGATATGTCTGCTCAGATGCATTTCACGGTCCCTGATCCAGCCGGTACGGCGCGACCAACGGGTTCTTGTTGGTATACGGGCTGGGCAGCTGCCCTATGGTGCGACCCCACTGCAGCTCCAGTTCGGTGAGATCGCCCTCCCAGCGGGTACCGGTGAAGATGGTGTTGTCGATGCGGCTGAGGGTCAGATCGAGGATAGCGGTGATGTTGGCGTAATCGCCGCGAATCCAGTTCTCCAGGGGGCCTTTCGGCCAAGGGAAGGTGCCGATGAAGTCAAGCGAGCGGGTGAGATCGGGCCCGGCGTCGGCGAGGGACTTCAGCACCGGCGCCAGCTGCCGTAGTTCGGCGACCAGACTCTCCTTGCTCCGGGTCACCGTATCGGTGGTAAGCGCGCTGAACTTGCCCATCGCGTCGACGGCTTCGACCAGCTGAGTGCGTTGGTCGGCCAGCACTGCCAGTGCACCGGGAATGGTGTGCATCGCGCGGTCGAGTACCGGTTTGTCCGCGGCGAACTGGCTCACCAAGCTGTTGAAACTCTCGGTGGCCGCGAGTATGTCGTCGGTCTGGGCATCAACGTTGGCGACGAACCGGTCCAGCTGCTCGATCAGGCTGCGCAGTTCCGCCCCACGGCCGGCGAACGCGGTGGCTAGGGCAGCGGTGATGTCCTGGATCTGGCCGATGCCGCCGCCGTTGAGTAAGAGCGACAGCGCTGCGAGTGTTTCGTCGGTGCCCGGGTAGGACTCGCCTCGTTCGAGCGGGATCAGCGAGCCGTTGCGCAGCCGACCTCGCGGCGGTTCGTCAGCCGGCGGGGACAGTTCGATGTGCAGCGAGCCCAGCAGGCTGGTCTGACCCACCTTGGCGGTCGAGTTCTCGGGCAGGTCCACATTGCTGTTGAGGGTCATCGTGACCAGCGCGTGCCAGCCCTGGCGCTCGATCTTGGTGACGGTCCCGATGTTCGCATCACCGACCCGCACCCGCGAATTCGGTTGCAGATAACCGACATCGGCCAGTTGCGCCTGGATGACGAAGGATCCGTCACCGCGGCCCTGGGTGCCGGGCATCGGTAGCGAGTTGAGCCCATGCCACTCACATCCGGTTGTGGCGGCCAGCGCGGCGGTGCATGCCAGTGTCGCGATCGATCGCCGTATCCGTCGGCTCATGATCCACCACCGGGAAGCATCATGTTCTGCAGTGAGGCAGGCTGCTCGCCGGATTGCGGCGCAGCGGCGGCCGTCGGTGCAGGGGGAGCACCCGGCTCAGGTTGTGCGGCCGGTTCGGCGGGTGCTGTCTGCCCCGGCGGAACCGGGCGGTAGTCGGGCCTCAGCCAGTCCTCCGAGTAAGTGATCTCGTTGGGCCGGGCAGTGGCGCCGACTATGTAGTTGGCGCCCAGCGGCGGGAAGTTCCACTGCCGGTTCTTGATGATCGGTGCCAGATACTGGACGCACAGTTTGGCCGAGTGTTCGCTGTTCAGTCGGGATGCGGCCTGAATTGCTCCGCAGAGGAACGAGATCGGGTTCGCGAAGTTCTGCATCGTAAGCGCACCGGTGATGCCCTGTTGGGCCGGCTGATAGATGTTGATGAAGTTCTGCAGGGTGTTCGGGAACAGGTGCAACGACTGTTCGACATCGTCGATGCTTTCTTGCACCGCGTTGGTGATGGAGGTCAGCCGGTCTGCTGCCTCGCCGAGGGCGTCGCGATTATCCCGGATGAATGCCGTGGCGTCATCGACCACCGCATTCATCTCCGCGATCGCGGTCGCTATCGCATCGGGGGACGACGCCAGCGCTGCGGTCACCGCGGCGAGGTTGTCGTTGAGTTGGCGCAGCAACGTCGAACTGTCGTGCAGCGCCGACACCACGACCGAGAGGTTCTTGACCGACGTCATGATGTCGTTGCTGTGGTCACCGAGGATCGAAAACGCCTGGGACATCTTCTTGATCGTGGCGCGGATATCGGCACCCTGGCCGCGCAGGTTGGCGGCCGCGGTCTGGACGAAGGCGCCGAGCGAGCTGACCCCGCCGGGTTCGGTGGGTTGGAGCGCGGCGGTGAGCTTCTCCAACTGTTGACGAAGATCGTCCCATTCCAACGGAACCACGGTGCGGTCCTGACCGAGAACGGTGCCGCTTCGCATCTCGGGCCCACCGGTGTAGACGGGGGTGAGCTCGATGGCGCGGGCGGTCACCAGTTGAGGTGCGACGATGACCGCGCTGGCGTCCGCCGGGACGCGGTACCTGCGATTCACCCAGAACGTCACCTTCGCCCGCTCCGGCTCGGGTTCGATGCGCACGATGCGGCCGACGGGCACGCCGAGGATGCGGACCTCGTCGCCTTCGTAGAGCCCGTTGGTGTTGTCGAAGTAGGCGGTGATGTGCGTGCGGCCCTGCGTGGCGATGAACCGCGCCTGCACCGCGATGCCGGCGATGAGCAGCAGGCTCAACGCAATGGCGGTGATGATGCGCAGTTTTCGGGAAGGCATATCAGGAAGCTCCGGTTTCCGATGGGTCCGACGGGGCTGCGGGCGGATAGCCGACCGGCGGGGCGGGTGGGCCCGGCGGTGGGCCACCCGGCGTTGGGGCGGGCGGCGGCTCCCGATGCGGATAGCAGCCGGGCCCGGGCAGCGGGGCATCGGGCGAACCGCAGACCCGGTCGCCGGGATTGCCCGTGATCGCCTCCGGGACCGAAAGCCGCGGGTCTCCACCCTGCCCGGTGCGCGGCATGTCCACCGGAAGTGGCGGCGTCGCCCGCTGGCCGATCTGCGGATCGGTGCGCTGTGACGGCAGCAGCGTGTTGGGGTCGAGGCCGAGATCGGAGAAGGCTGCATCGATGAACGGCTGAATAAACTGACCCGGCAGCAGATTGGCGATGTAGGCCTTGAAGAACGGGCCGGAAGCCACCGACTCGCCAAGTGACATGGCGTACTGATTGAGGTACTTGATCGCCTGCTGCAGACCGGCCTTGCGCTCATCGACCAGCTTCAGTGCGGTGTTGAGCCGGTCCAGGGTCGGTCGCAGCTGGGCCCGGTTGTCGTCGATGAATCCCTGGAGTTGGCGCGCCAGGTCGGTCAGGTTGGCCGAGACCTGCTGCAGTGCATCGGATTCGGACCGCAGCTCTGCGAGCAAGGCATTGCTGTGGGCGACCAGGGCGGCGATGCGGTCAGCACGCTCGGACAACACGCCGGTCGCTTTGTTGGCGTTGGCAAGTAGCCGACGCAGCGCGCTATCACGCTCGTTGAGGGTCTGCCCGAACCGGCCCACACCCTGTACCGCGAGCCGCAACTCGGGCGGGGTGTCTTTGAACGTGGTGGCGAGGGTGGCCAGCGACTCCGACACCGCCGTGGTGTCGAGCCGGTCGATGGTAGCCGACAGGTCACCCAGTGCATCGGGCAATTGGTACGGCGTCCGCGTGCGTTCGACGGGAATGGTCTCGGTCAGCTCGCCCTCGCCGCGCGGCGTGATCTCCAGAACCTTCGCGCCGAGCAGGCTCTTGGTCCTGATCTGTGCCTCTGTCCGGTCGCCGAGCCGCACGTTCTTGTCGACCTCGAACTTGACCAGGACACGGGTTCCGTCCAGGTCGACCGACGACACCTCGCCGACTCGGTGACCGGCCACCTGCACCGGGGCGCCTTCTTGCAGACCTCCGGCCTCGGCGAAGGCGGCGGAGTAGCGTTTCGTCGCGCCGAGGAACAGCAGCGATTTGTAGTTGAGGGCGAGCACTGCGACAGCAACCAGCGCGACGCTGCCGAGCACGCCGATGACGAACAGATTCCGCTCCGAGAAAGACCTCATTTGGGCTCGCATCGTCCCGTGTCCTGACCGGCCAGTTTGATGTAAACCGGTTGTCCGCCTTTGCCGTTGACCTTCAGGAATAGGTCACACAGATAGAAGGTGAAGAAGTCGCCCATGATCCCCAGCCGGCTGAGGATCTTGTAGGACTGCGGCACTGTGGCGAGGTAGTTGTCCATCCACTCCCGGTCGTCGTGGATGATCGTCGCCACCCGGTTCGTCTCGTTCAGCATGTTCTTGGATGGCTGCCTGCCCTCGGCGAGCAGACCGGCGACCGATGCGGCTGCGGCGTTCGCGTGGGCAACGGCCTTGGCGATATCGGCGCGGCGCGCGGCCAATCCGTCGACAAGTTCGGACAACTTGTCGACGGCGGTGCCGAACCGCCGGTTCTCCGTACCGAAGGTGTCGAGCATCTGGTTGAGGTTCTCGATCACCGCTCCGATCAACTCATCCCGGTCGGCGAGAGCGTTGGTGACGGCAGCCGCATGGTTTAGAAACGAAGCGATGGTGGCGCCCTGACCCTGCAGCGCACCGATGAGTTCGGCCGACAACAGGTTCACCTGATCGGGGTCGAGGGCGCGGAACAGCGGCCGGAACCCGCCGAACAGGGTGTCGAGGTCCAATGCGGGTTCGGTGTGCGAAGCCGGGATGGTGTCTCCCGGCGTGAGCGGCCGAGTGTCGCCCACTCCTTCGGACAGGGTGAGATAGCGGTCGCCGATCGGGTTCTCCCAGCGCACTGCGGCCTTGGTCGCGGTGGTGAGGACGACGCCGGGATCGACCCCGAACTCGACCACCGCCAGTCCTTCGTCGGTGATCGAGATGCCCTTGACCTTGCCGACCTCGACGCCGCCGATGCGGACGAAGTCGCCTTCGGTCAATCCGCTCACATCGGTGAACTCCGCGCGGTAGATCTGCTCCCGTGAGAAGCGGAACTGGGAGAACACCGCGAGCAGCGCGAATGTCCCGATCAGGCACGCGACGAGAAAGATCGTGAAGCCGATCGTCGCGCGACGCAGGTTGCCACTCAATGTCGTCGATCCTCGATGGTCAGGGAGTCGGTGGGTTCAGTTGTGCACCAACCTTGGCGGCGGCAGTCCCGGGCGGGATGTCGGGTACTCCCGGATAGAGCGGGGTGCCGTCTGGCCCGTACCACGGGGCCCCGTACGGCGGGCCGCCCGGATACGGGGGAGGCGGGCCGGGAGCAGGGCCGGGCATACAGGTGCCGATGTGCGGTGGCTCGGGGACCGCCCGCGTCACCGGGAAGAAGTCGACAGCGCAGGTCTGGGCGATGCCGGGGTTCGGCCGCCAGTCGATACCGCGACCCCATCCGGTGTTGGTGATCAGTTGGCGAACCGGGAAGTTCTTCGCGACATCCGGGAGCGAGCCGCACCCCGGCTTGCCGCCGGGCCCGCCTTTGGCCGCCACGATCGGCAGATGGTCGGGGTACTTGTAGAGGTCGTCGCCGAACGCGATGCCGGCATCGAGATAGACCGTGCGGCCGTTTCCGCCGAACCACTCGTTGCCGGCGGTGTCGAGGAAGATCTTCGCGCCCTGGATCGTGCAGGTGTAGGACGGGTTGTATTTCAGCAGCAGCGCCGTCGTCGGCTCGAGCACGTTGATCGCTCCGGCGATGGTGTCCGTGTTGCCGGCGAGCACGGTGGTGCCGCTGTTGGCGAATCCCGCCACGTTCAGCAACAGTCGATCGAGGTCGTTCGACCGGTCGATGATGGTCTTGGCGGTGGTGGTCGCCGAGTCCAGGATATCGATGATGTCCCGGGCTGCATTGCTGTAGGAGTCGCTGAATCCTTTGAAGGAACGGATATCTGCGGTGATGGTGTCGACCCGTGAGTTGACCGCGCGCAGGACCTCGTTGGCGGCGGTGGTCGCCTCACCCATCCGCTGTCCCTTGCCGCGCACGCCGTCGGCCACGGCCGTCAGCACCGTGTTGAGCTTGGCGACATCGATCTGCTTGAGGATGCCCACCAGGCTGTCGAACACCGTGTTGACCTCGCTGGTGACATTGCGTGAGCGCAGCACCGCGCCGTTGCTGATCGGCTCCGGGCTGGGATTGCGCGGATAGATGAGGTCCACGTACTTGGCGCCGAACACCGTCGTGGCCTTGATCTCGGCCTCGACGTTGGCGGGGATTCGGTGGCGCTGGTCGGGAAAGATCTCCAGCCGCAGAGTGGCGCTCTGCGCCCCACCGTCGATCCCGGCGACCCGGCCCACCTGGACACCGCGCATCTTGACCTTCGCACCCGACTCCATGACCAGTCCGGTGCGATCGGAGACCAGGGTGACCGGCACATAGTCGCGGAACGTTCCGGCGAAAGCGGCCGAGCACAGCCCGACCATGCCTCCGATCACCGCGAAAAGTGCTACGGCCCAGCATAATGGGTGGATCTGCTCACTTAAGGGTGTGTTGCGCATGCACTATCCCGAAAGATTGAAGTTGCCGGACTGGCCGTAGATGGCGAGCGAAATGAACAACACAACGAATACGGCGGCGATCATCGAGGTGCGGACCGCGCGTCCGACGGCCTCACCGACGCCCGCCGGCCCGCCGGTGGCGGTATAGCCGTAGTAGGTGTGTACCAGCATGATGACGACGGCCATCAACACTGCCTGTAGGAACGACCAGATGATGTCCTGCGGGTTGAGGAACGTGTTGAAGTAGTGGTCGTAGACACCGCTGGACTGACCGTAGAAGAAGGTGGTGCCGAACCTCGCCGCGAAGAATGCGCTGAGCATTGCGATGCAGTACAGCGGTATCACCACGATCACCCCGGCCAGCATCCGGTTCGACGCGAGATAGGCGATCGAGCGGACACCGATAACCTCGAGCGCGTCGATTTCCTCGTTTATCCGCATCGCGCCCAGCTGCGCCGTGGCGCCGGCACCGATGGTCGCCGCCAATGCGATTCCCGCGATAACCGGTGCGATGAGGCGAACATTGAAGTACGCCGACGCAAACCCGGTGAGCGCCTCGACGCCGACGTTCGCGAATTGGTTGTAGCCCTGCACTGCGACGAGGGCCCCGGTCGACAATGTCAGGAAGCCGACGATGACAACGGTTCCGCCGATAATCGCCAGCGCACCGGTGCCGAGGCTCATCTGGGCGATGAGCCGGATCAGTTCGGTGTGGTAGTGCACCAGCGCATCGCGGGTCGACGCGATCGTCTGGAAGTAGAACCGGGCCTGCACGCCTGTGCGTTCCAGTCCCTCGACGCGTTCGGTGAACACACGGCGCAGGCGCGGGTGAATCTGGCTCGGAGCGCCGGAGATCATAGCGTCGCCTCCACCCCCACCGCGGTCGCGATGATGTTGATCGCGAACAGTGCTATGAAGGTGAACACCACGGTCTCGTTGACCGCATTGCCAACACCGGCGGGGCCCCCACCGACGGAAATGCCCTTGTAGCAGGCGATCAGGCCGGCCGCCAACCCGAACAGCGTTGACTTGATCAGCGAGATGACCACGTCGTCGGCGCCGGTGATCACCGTCAGCCCGGCGACGAAAGACCCCGGGGTGACGTGCTGTACGAACACTGCGAAGGCGAAGCTTCCGACCAGACCCACCAGGATGACGACCGACGACAACAGTGTCGCGACCACGGTCGCGGCCAGCACGCGGGGAGCGACCAGCGATTGCACCGGATTGATGCCCATCACCCGCAGTGCGTCGAGCTCTTCTCGAATGGTGCGGGCACCCAAATCGGCGCACATCGCGGTGGCGCCGGCACCCGACACCACCAGCACGGTCACCACCGGGCCGATCTGGGTGACCGTTCCGTACGCCGCACCGGTGCCGGAGAAGTCTGCCGCACCGAACTCCACCAACAGGATGTTGAAGGTGAACACCATCAACACCGTGAACGGGATGGCCAACATCAAGGTCGGCAACATCGATACCCGGGCTACAAACCACGCCTGCAGCAGGAACTCTCGCCATGCGAACGGGCGGCGGGGCATAAGCACCAGCACGTCGAGTGTCATCGCGAAGAAGCCGCCGAGGGCGTTGAAAGGCCTGCCGATCGGTGTCTGCGCGGCATGGTCAAGGTAAGTACGAAAAGAATTGCCGGACACTATGGTCCGGCCTGTGGTCGCAAGTACAGTTGCGAGCGGGCGACCCGACTTGGCCGTCACGGCGTCTCGCCTCCCGCCTTGGTCGCGGTGTTGGAGCTCGGCCCGGGGGTGTCCGACAGCCGGCCTGGGCAATGTCTGTCTTCGGTCAAAGGTCCTAGTAGGCGTCGCAGGCCCCTGATGAAATCACCCATCTGACTCCACTTCCAAGCGCAAGCAGGTGTCCCGCGGTCCGGTCCACGTGTCGGCGGGCGGCGGGCTAGCTACAACGCGGGTGGACGGCGTTGTGACCCACGCCACCGAGTCGGAGTAAACCTTACACATGTAGGTAAATGTGGTCAATCGTCATGCGCGCATTGATGAACGGGTAAAGCTATTGGGCAGGTTAGGTGCCCTGTAGGGCCCGCATCGCCCACCCGGCGAGCGTGCTTGCGGGTCGCTAAACCGTTTGTCTTTAGATTTGCGACGCCTTCCAGGAGGTACGTGGAGTCCGGACGCGGAGTGATCGTCGGGTATTCGAGGGCTGCTGAATTCGAGTTGCCTCCGAAGCCGAGCTACTGCACCCGGCGGACCCAGCTTCACCACCGCGCAGCGGGCGGCGCGGGCCGGGCTCTGCGGATTGCAGGCGTCCTAGTTGTACTCGGTCATGAGGTTGGTTGCAGGTGGGTGATGGGTGGTTGGCCCGCGAGTGCGCTGTGGCGTCGTTGAGTGTTGTCGTTGAGTGTTGTAGTAGGTCAGCCAGCTGGCAAGGACTTGGGTGCGTTTGGCCTGTAGCGAGATGCTGCCCGACGAGAAAGGCCCGACCTGCCGGTCGCGTTCGTAGCGCACCGCGGTGGTCTTGCCGGCTTTAATGGGCAGGCCGGTGATCGGGCGCAGTGGCGCAGATGCGGCAGGTTGCGCCGGCGCAGGATCCGCCCGATCGTGCGGGCTGAGACCCCCGGCTCAGCGCGGTGTCGGCCAGCCAGTCCTGGCCGACAAGCCACACCCCACCCGGAGGTTCACCCATCTTCAAACCACCACGCCCGCGACCGACCTCATGATCGAGTACAGCTCGCCAGGCCTCGTCGTCAGCGACACCGCAAGTGAGGCGGACAGCTGCGTGCAGGTGGTCGATCGCGTCGGCGGACAGCCCGTCTGGCGACGGCTCCCACTCCGAGTATCGCTAGGCGGGATGGTCGCAGCGGCGTTGTTCGTCCGGAGAAAACGAAGACGGCCCCCTCGTCGGCGAGGGGGCCGTCGACGGTTCAGCGGTGACGACTAGCTCGAGCCGTCGCCCGAACCACTGTCACCAGAGGTGCCGCCGCCCGGGTTGCTGCCGTCACCGGCGCGGGCCGCACCGCTGCCGGCACCATCGGCACCATCGGTGCCGGCGATGCGGTCGGCCTTCGGGCCGGTGGAGTTCGACGAGGGGCCGCTGCTCGGCTTGGTCTGACCGGGCCGGAACTTGTTGCCCAGCTTCAGCTTCGGGCCGCCGGAGAACTTGCCGCCGAACTTGTGGCCAGCCCGCTTGGTAGCGGGCTTCTGCTGGTCGGTCTCGTTGCCGCCGGTCGCAGCCTGGCTTCCAGCGCCCTCGGTGCTCCCGTTGCCCTCAGCACCCTTAGTGCCCTCAGCACCCTTAGTGCCCTCAGCACCCTTAGTGCCCTCAGCACCCTTAGTGCCCTCAGCACCCTTAGTGCCCTCAGCACCCTTAGTGCCCTCAGCACCCTTAGTGTTCTCAGCACCCTCGGTGCCCTGGGTGCCCTCGCTGCCCGGGGTGTTCTCGGCGGTCGTGGGCCCGGGCCCGGGAGTGTTCTCCTGGGACGGCGTGGTCGCCCCGGGGGCGCCCTCCGGGTTCTTCGCACCCTCGTTGTTGGAGGCCGCCACGACGATGGCGTTGTCGCCGCCATTGCCGCCGAGCAGGCCGGCGGTGTCGTTAGCGGCGGGCGGAGTGACGACACCGTCGGTCGCCGGGGCCGAGAACGCCGAGAAGGCGCCGGTCGCGGTGGCCTCGAGCGGGCTCAACCCCCGGGCCAGCGCCGAGGGCAGGGTGACCAGGAAGTAACCCGCCAGACCGCTACCGCTGAGCAGGCCCTGCCACGGGCCGGTCGCGAAACCCGGCTTGTAGCCGTTGATCAGGGCGTTCCCCAGCTTGCCGGGCAGGGTGATCAGCTCGTTGACGGCGGTCTCGGTCTCGCCGGCCTGGACCGCCCCGCGGATCGCGTCGAGACCCTCGGTCAGCTGGGCGATCGCGGTGAGCGGCGGTTCCATGAACGCCTTGGTGACCAGCGTCACCTGACGCCGGACCAACACTTCCTGCGCGAAGTTCGCCAGGATGTCGGTCCCCGGAATCTCGGCGACGAGCTCGGCGAGCGGACGCATCAACTGCAGGTACGGCCCGGCCGGGCGCTCCAGGAAATCGACCAGGAACCAGATGTCGAGTTCGCTGAACGCCTCGACGAACTGGCCCTCGCGCAGGAAGTTGACCGTGTTCTGCAGCACGGTCGGCAGCTTTTCGAGGGCTGCGCGCAGGCTCTCCTGGGAGGCGGCCGGCGCGTCACGGAACCGGTCGCCGTATTCTGCCTGGAATTCCTGCAGCGCCTGCAGCAGCGGCGCGGGATTCGAGACGTTCCGCACGACCACATCGACCAGCTCGGCGTACAGGCCCGGGTTCAACACGGCCTGCGCCAGAGCGAAATACGAAGTCACCGCACCGCTGCCGAGCGCGCCGATATTGGTGAACGCATTGGAGGCGGTGTCCACCCACGGCACCAGCGGGTTGGCCAGTGCGGTCATCTTCAACGCCCGCTCCTGGACCTCCGTCAGCGACGGGGCTGCGGGCGCGACCGGGGTGATCGCGAGGACGCCGGCGGTGGCCGCCGCCGCACCTGCGGCGAGGGCCTTCTTCCGGCGGCCCGGCTCTGTTGCCGGTGGCCCGACAGAGGCTGCCGGGTCGGCTTGTAGCGCTAGTTGCACTTTTTCTCCTGACAGTGATGCCACTCAGTGATGCCTTAACGGCGCCTGAAGATTAGCTGAGGCTAAGCTAAAAAACAATAGGTTCGCCTAACCGAATGAACCCGTGAGCCGACGTCCATGCGCGATGTCCGGCCGGAGAACCTGCAGGTCGGTATGCATGCGGCGGTTGCGCACGCACGCAACCCGCGTTGCGAGTCGGACCATACATTGACTTACGGAATATGCGGGGGCTACGTCCGCCGAGTGGCGGATACTCCTGCTATACGGCGTATAGTTACGGCTGGATCGTCAACCGACAGGAACTCGCAGATGACACAGCAGCCAGCCAGCGACCGTCTGGCGTGGATCGGCAACGACTCCGTGGCCCAGCCGCTCACCGACACCGGTGTGGTGATGTGTGGCGCCTGTACCGCGCAGCGGCGCTGCCGCCTCGGGGTGCAGCGCGAGCGGCTCGACGGTGAGGTGGCCCTGTTCGACCTGCACTGTCCGCGTGATCACGAGGGCGGACCCAACGTCGCGCACGGCGGTTGGACCGCCTCGGTGATGGATGAGATGCTCGGTCACGTTCCGCTGCTGCACCGCCAGATGACCGTGACCGCGACGCTGACCGTCAACTTCGTCAAACCCGTTCCGGTGGAACGCCGGCTGCGGGCGCGGGCCTGGGTCGACAGGGTCGAGGGTTCGAAGTGGTTCGTGTCGGGGGAGTTGCTGCTGCCGCCGAGCGACGCCGTGCTGGCCACCGCGACCGGGATCTGGGTGGCGCGCGACCCGTCGCATTTCGCCCGCCACGAGAAGTGGCTTGCCGAACAGGGTTCGGTCCCGACCGACTCGGCCGGCGACGCCGGCTGAGCCGCGGTCAGGTGATCGTCACCCCGCCGTCGACGATGATGGTCTGCCCGGTGACGTAACCGCCGGCCGGCGAGGCCAGCCACACCAGGGTGGCGGCGAGCTCGGTGGGATCGCCCTTGCGCTGCAGCACCGTACGGCTGGCGATGGTCTGCTCCAGGTAACCCGGCTTGTACTGGTCGGTCATCTCCGATTCGAAGAAGCCGGGCGCGATCGCGTTGACCCGGATGCCTTTCCGGGATCCCCACTGCTGGGCCAGATCTCGGGTCAACCCGATGACGGCCGCCTTGCTGGCGCTGTAGGCCGCCTGCGGCAGACCCGCGGTGGTGATCCCGAGGATGCTGGCGATGTTGACGATCGAGCTGCCCGGCTGCATGACGCGCGCACACGCCTGTGCGGCCCAGTACGACCCGTTCAGGTTGACATCGATGACCTGCCGGAACTCCTCAGGGGTTTCCCGGGTGGCCGGTACCGCGGTGCCCACCCCGGCGTTGTTGACCAGCACATCGACGCGCCCGAACTCGTTCATCGCCGCGTCGACCAGGGCCGTGCACTGCTCCGGGTCGACCACATCGGTCTGCACGGTCAGCGCCCGCCGCCCCGCCTTGCGGACCAGTTCGGCTGTGGCGCCGAGTTTCTCGACACGGCGGGCCGCCAACACCACATCGGCGCCGGCCTGCGCGCAGGCTTCGGCGAAGGACACGCCGAGGCCCGACGAGGCGCCGGTGACGATGACCACCTTGTCGTCCAGCCGAAACTTGTCCAGAACCGTCATGGGCGACGCAACTCCTATCTGGTCGGCACATCGGGCCAGCCCAGCGTAGGACCCGCCGACCACCACGGTGGCGGCCGGGGTCGGCGAGCCGGGATGTTCCGGCCGTCCGGGGCGGCCCGGATGGGGGAGGATTGGGCACGAACCCCGCCACCGGACGTCCATGCTGCTCGGTGCGCGGTCGAGAACGCGGTAGGAGAGCCTGTGGTCACCCTGGACCGGCTGGTCAACGTGCTGGGCAGCTACGGTGTCGGCCTGCGATTCTGCCCGATTCCCCGGTCCACCGAGCTGAGCAGCGTGGTGATCCGCGAGAACGTCGAGGGCCGGCCGGTGACCGGCGATGTGCTGCTGGCGATCGGGGCCCGGTCGGTCAAGGAGGCCGTGCAGTGGGCGGCGGCCGCACGAGCGTCGGTGGTGCTGCTGCGCGGCGGCGATCGGGAGCACACGTTCTCCGGTATCGACGAGGGCGTAGCCGTCATGGTGGTCGACCCGTCGGTGTCGTGGAGCGAGTTGGCCGCTGTGGTCTACGGGCTGGTGCTCGAGGGCCGGGAGACCGAGGCGGGCCGGGGTCCCACGGACCTGTTCGCACTCGCCGACAGCCTCGCCGAGACCACCGGCGGCGCGGTGACCATCGAGGACCGCCTGTCGCGGGTGCTGGCGTACTCGCGGATGCAGGAGAACGCCGACCAGGCCCGGGTGGCGACGATCCTCGGCCGGCAGGCTCCCGAGTCGCTGCGCGAATACTTCGAATCACGTGGCGTTTTCGCGCATCTGAGCGCCTCGGACGAACCGTTGTTTCTCGAGCCGGACGCCGCACACGGGCTGGCCGGACGCATGGTGGTGGCGGTCCGGTCCGGGCGGGAGCTGATGGGTTCGGTGTGGGTGGCCTGTACCGAGCCGTTGACCGGGCCGCCGCTTTCGGCGCTGGTCGACGGGGCGCGCACGGTGGCGCTGCATCTGCTGCGGTCCCGTGCCAGTGCGGATCTCGAGCGGCAGGTCGAATCCGACCTGGTGATCCGCCTGCTGCAGGGCAGCCCCGACGCCGCCGCGGCGGCCAGGCGGCTGGGCCTGCCGAATCGGCCGATGCGGGTGATCGCGGTGCGGGCGTTCATCGACGGCGACCGTGACTCGGCGTTGTTGCTGGCGTTCGAGCGGGCCACCACCGGCTTCGGCTGGTCGCGTCCGGGCCGCAGCGCGCTGGACGGCAACACCGTCTACACCCTGTTGCCCGGCGAGCCCGCGGCGATCGCGCGGCGCTGGATCGCCGGATTGCGTGCGGCACTGCCCGATGCCGCCACCGTGGTGGCGGGAATCAGCAAGCCGGCCGCGGTCGGCGATCTCGCGGCGGCCCGCCAGGAGGCCGACGAGTGTCTGGCGCTGCACGAACTGGCGCCGCACCGGACCGAGCCGCCGGCCTACGACGAGTCCTGGGATCGGATCCTGCTGCACCGGCTGCGCACCGCCGCCCGGTCGGGCCGCTCCCCGGACCGCGGCCCGGTCGCCGAACTGCGCCGCCACGACGCCGAGCACGGCACCGAGTACGTGGCCACCCTGCGGGCCTGGCTGGAGGCGATGGGGGACATCGCCGCGGCCGGCCACCGGCTGGGCGTCCACGAGAACACCGTCCGCTACCGGCTGCGCAAGATGGCCGAGCTCACCGAGCTGCGCCTCGACGACCCGGACAAGCGGCTGGCCATGATGATCGAGATCGCCGCCCTCGGCCCGGACTGAGCACCGCCGGATGGGTTTGTCGGCCCGCCACAACATGGCGGGGCAGGGTTGTCCGAAATTCGCAACCGGTCACCGGCCCGCGCGCAGCAGCATGGTGATAATCAGCGGCTTCTGCGGCGAAGGAGGTGAACGATGGTCGGACGCACCGCCGGCAGCCCCCGCACTGCGGTCGTGGTGGGGGCCGGCATCGTCGGGCTGTCGACGGCCTGGTTCCTGCAGGAGCGCGGCGTCGAGGTCACCGTCGTGGACCGGGAGGGAGTGGCCGCCGGGGCCTCCTGGGGCAACGCCGGGTGGATCAGCCCGGCCCTGACCATTCCGCTGAACTCCCCGGCGGTGCTGCGCTACGGGCTGCGGTCGCTGCTGGATCCGGCGGCGCCGCTGCACATCCCGTTCACCCCCGACCGCGCGCTGGCGGCGTTTCTGCTCCGGTTCGCGGCGAACTGCCGGCGCTCGTCGTGGCGGCGCGCCGCGCAGGCCGGCGTGCCGCTCAACGAGGAATGCATCGAGGCCTACGACGTGCTGGTCGCCAACGGCGTCGACGCCCCGGTCACCGACGCCGCGATCACCGCGCTGTTCCGCAGCACCGCGGCCGCCGAGCACCTGGTGGCCGAACTGCGGGATCTCGAGCAGGTAGGACAGACGATCTCGTTCACCGCGCTCAGCGGTGCGGCGCTGCGCGAACAGGTGCCGCTGGCGTCCGCCGAGGTCACCGCGGCCATCAGCGTCAACGGGCAGCGCTACATCGACCCGGGCCGGTTCGTGCACGCGCTGGCCGACTCCGTCCGGCAACGGGGTGGGGTCATCCGGACCCTCGAGGTGCGCGATGTCATCGGCACGGGCGGCCGTGCGACCGTGTACGGCCGTGACGGCGAGGCGTTGACCGCCGATGTCGCGGTGATCGCGGCCGGCGCCTGGCTCAACCGGCTGCGCGCCCCGCGGTTGCGGGTGTCGGTGCAGGCCGGCCGCGGCTACTCGTTCACGGTGCCGGTCGACCGGCCGGTCCCGGGGCCGATCTATCTGCCCGACGTCCGCGTCGCGTGCACGCCGTACCGTGGCGCGCTGCGGGTCGCCGGCACGATGGAGTTCCGCGACCCGGACGACCCGTTGATCCACGAGCGGGTCACCGCCATCGTCTCCACCGCGAGCCCACTGCTGGACGGGGTGCGCTGGCACGATCGGACCGACGTGTGGGTCGGGCCGCGGCCGGTGACTCCCGACGGCCGTCCGCTGGTCGGCGAGGTGTCGCCAGGTGTCTACGTCGCCGCCGGACACGGCATGTGGGGTCTGGCGCACGGGCCGATCACCGGCCGCCTGCTGGCCGAACAGATCACCACCGGCAAACAACCCGAGGCGCTCCGCGGGTTCGACCCGCTACGAAAGCCCGGCGGTTAGCGCCAGTTCCGAAGCTCCGCCCGCACTGGGCATCCGACTCGTTCGGGGCGCAGTCGCACCCAGACCCCGCCCCGGACGACGACTATCTCCCGGAAGGAACCGAAATGACTGCTACTCAACGCGTTTGGCTGACTCCGAAGGCCTATGAGAGCCTCAAGGAGGAACTGGACACGCTCAACAGGTTGTGCGCCGAGGCGACACCGGATCCCGATGAGAACGAGTTGGCGATCATGCGGGCCCGTCAGGCGCGCATTCAACAGATCCACGAGATGCTGATGAACGCCGTTGTCGGCGAGGATCCCCCGGACGACGGGGTCGCCGAGCCCGGCATGGTGATCACCGTCCGCTACGACGACGGCGACGAGGAGACGTTCCTGCTCGGCGTCCGCGGTGCCGAGTACGGCGACATGGAGGTGTACTCGCCCCAATCGCCGCTGGGCGCGGCGATCCTCGGCGCCCGGGTGGGACAGCGGGTGACATACGAGCTGCCCAACGGTTCCACCGCCGGGGTGACGCTGGTCAAGGCCGTGCCCTACGGCATGCACAACGCCGACACCTAGCCGGAATCGCTGGCGCAGTGGTTTTTTCGTGACGCGCATCACTGGACACCCCTGGGCCGGGGCAGGGTCACCGAGACCCTGCCCCGGGGTGTGAATTGAGGTCTTTGGACCCTCGCTGGGTGGTCGGGATCCGGGCACGCTGGATCTCACCAGCATCAGCAATTTCACGAGGTGTGGCAGCGATGTGCGCAGAGTTCCCGGACGCGGAGACCATCCGCTCTGCGTTGATGCTCGCCGGTCGGGCCCCGTCGGTGCACAACACGCAGCCGTGGCGGTGGCGGGTCGGCGAGCACAGCCTGCACCTGTACGCGGACCGTGATCTGCTGCTGCCGCATACCGATCCGGACGCCCGCGATCTGATGCTCAGCTGTGGGGCGGCGTTGCACCACTGCGCGGTGGCGCTGGCCGCACTCGGCTGGCAGAGCCGCATCGAGCGATTTCCCGATCCCGCGGACCCCGATCACCTGGCGGCTATCGAACTGCACCGGTATCCGGCATCGGAGAACGACGTGGCGCTGGCCGCGGCGATCCCGCGTCGCCGGACCGACCGGCGCACCTACAGCCCCTGGCCGGTGCCGGAACGCGACATCGCGTTGATGGGGGCGCGGGCCGCCCGCGCCGGTGTGCTGTTGCGCCGGCTGGACTCGCTCGACCATCTGATCCGCATCGTCGCCGACGCGGCCCGCCAGCACCGGACCGACGCCGAGTACCTGACGGAGCTGACCATCTGGAGCGGCCGGTACGCCTCGACCGCGGGCGTGCCCGCGCGCAACGCCCCGATGCCGGACGGCTCCGCGCCGATCCCGCCGCGCACCTTCGCCGGGGCCGCGCTGCCGCAGCCCGATGTCGACGCGGCGCAGGACGGCGCGACCGTGATCGCGCTCGGCACCGTCGCCGACGACGATCTGGCGCGGCTGCGGGCCGGCGAGGCGGCCAGCCTGGTGATGCTGACCGCGACGGCCCAGGGGCTGGCCAGCTGCCCGATCACCGAACCCCTGGAGATCAGTGAGACCCGGGCCGCGGTGCAGGCCGACGTGTTCGGCCCCGACGCCTACCCGCAGATGCTGCTGCGCATCGGCTGGGCCCCGATCAACGCGGATCCGCTGCCGTCGACCCCGCGCCGGGCGCTGGCGGAGTGGGCCACCCGGGTGGACGGCAGCGCGCTGTGAAGCCGGCGACGTCCGGGAAGGACCGCATCCTACGACTCTGAGATGGTCACCGAACCCGCGCCCCTCGGAATCGTCGTCGGCGTCGACGGCTCGCCGTCGGCGCGGCTCGCGGTGGAGTGGGCCGCTCGGGAGGCGATCCTCCGCCACCGCCCGCTGACGCTGGTGCACGTGATGACCGCGCCGACGGTGCTGCGGTTCGGTCCGGGGCCCAATGCACACGCGGCGCTCGTCGAGGCGCAACAGATCGCCGAGCGCGTCCTCGACGGCACCGATATCGAGGTCGTCACCCACACACCGGCGGCCGGGGTCGTCCCCGCGCTGACCGCGATGTCGCGCCGCGCCGACATGCTCGTGGTGGGGTGCCGGGGCGGCGGCCCGGTCGGCCCGCGGCTCCTCGGTTCGGTGTGCTGGGGGCTGCTGCACCACGCCCACTGTCCGGTGGCGGTCATCCACGACGAGATTCCGTTCGGGGTGCTGCCGCCCGACGCGCCCGTCGTCGTCGGCATCGACGGATCGGTGGCGTCCGAGGCCGCCACCGCGTGGGCATTCGACGAGGCGGCCCGCCGGGATGTCGAACTCGTCGCGGTTCATGCCGGAAACGACTGCACTGCAGAAGTGTTGATGGATATCGACTGGTATCCGATGCAGCGCCGGGCCGAACGCACGCTGGCCGAACGGCTCGCCGGTTGGCAGGAGCGTCACCCCGGGGTGCGGGTGCGCCGGGTGGTGACCCTCGATCATCCGGCGGACCGGTTGCTCGAGCTCTCGCAGTCGGCGCAGCTGACCGTGCTCGGCTGTCGCGGGCGCAGTGCGCTGGCTGAAATGGCGCTCGGCTCAGTCAGTTCCACCGTCGCCCAGGCAGCTCGGATGCCGGTCGTGGTGGTGCGGCCGCGTTAGAACTCGTCGGGCCGGGCTTTGCCGCGTTCGAGTTTGGACGCGAACACCGCGGCCTGGGTGCGTCGCTCCATTCCCAGTTTGGCCAGCAGCCGCGAAACGTAGTTCTTGACGGTCTTCTCCGCCAGGAACATTCGTGCGGCGATCTGCTTGTTGGTCAACCCCTCGCCGAGCAGGCTCAGCAGCACCCGCTCCTGTTCGGTGAGATTCGACAGCGGATCGGGTTCCTCGGCACCGCTGCGCAGTTTCGCCATCAGGGCGGCCGCGGCGCGGTTGTCCAACAGGGATCGTCCTGCCCCGACGTCCTTGATCGCCTGCGCCAGCGCCAGTCCCTTGATGTCCTTGACGACATACCCGCTGGCGCCGGCGAGAACCGCGTCGAGCATCGCCTCGTCGGAGGTGTAGGAGGTGAGCATCAGGCAGCGCAGGTTGGGCAGCTGTGAGAGCAGGTCGCGGCACAACTCGATGCCGCTGCCGTCGGGCAGCCGGACGTCGAGCACCGCCACATCGGGAGCCGCTGCGGGGATCCGGGCCATCGCCTCGCTCACCGAGCCGGCCTCGCCGACCACCTCCAGCTCCGGGTCGGCGCTCAACAGATCGATCAGGCCTCGCCGGACCACCTCGTGGTCGTCGACCAGAAACACCTTCACCATGGGAACACCATCTGATCGCTCATCCGGTTCATCTTCTCTGATTGCCCTTCGACGCAAGGCGGCCCGGCCGGTTCGCGCCGATAGAGCTCACCTTACGTCGTTGCCGCCACTGTGCGGTCGTGAGTGGCGAACTTCGAAGACCTCGGACACATCCCGCCGCGGGGTGGCCGGCGGCGGCGCCTCCAGCTCGGGCGCCTCGCCGACCCGCACCAGCACCTGCGGAACGACCGGCTCGCCGATCAGCGAACCGACCACATCGCGGCTGGCCTGCAGTTCGGTGATGTGGGTCAGCGGGCAGGTCGCCAGCCGCGACATCGTCGCTTCCAGCAGTACGGCCGAAAGCATTTCGCCGCAGCGCAGTACGCTGTCGCCGGTGTTGTCGTAAGTGGACAGCACGACGATCTTGGCCCGGTCCGGTCCGAACCCGATCCGCCGCTCGCCGCTGCTGGCGCCGGGGAACGTGCGGTTGATCACCACCCGTTCGCTTTCCGCCGCCGAGACCAGTGCGCTGTGCGGGATGCCCTCCTGTGACTCGAATTTTCCTGTCCACCAAGATAATTCGGCGTAGTACGAGGTGTCGTAGAGTCGCAGCGATTCGCTGAGCCGCGACGCCTCGGCCAGTTCGCCGCGCAGCCGGTCGTCGAGGACGTCGAACCGGACGGCCTCGTCGCAGACCGCGCGGCGCAGCTGCTGCTCGACGAAATGCCAGTCGGCGGGTTCGCCGAACGGCAACCGGTCGGTGCGCCGTTTCAGGATCGCGTCCGCACGCAGGTGATGTCCCTCGGTGACCGGCGCCAGCGGGGTGAAGGTCATCGACGCGAGGTGATGGCGGTCGTTCGGGTTGGGGAAACGCTCCACGTGGGCGGTCCAGCCCGCGGCCGCGATCGCGACCCGGAAATGGTCCAGCGCCGCGCCACAGCTCATCAGGGCCTGTCGGCCCGAGTGATCGGTGGCGTGCAGAACCCGCTCCGGGTCCAGATGCAACTCGACGGTGGGGATGTCGCCCTCGACGGCCATCCACCGCCACGGTTGGCTGTTGTGCAGCGACGGCGACCGGCAGGCCAGCTGCACCGCCGCTCTGATGACCTCGGTGCCGACCTGCGGTTCCATACCCCCAGCCTGCCGGAGCCGGGGGCGCGCGGCGAGGGCCATTGGTCCCGTCGCCGGGGGTGCGAACGGCCTCGATCGCCGACCGAAGTGACCCCGATCAGCTCTTGGCGGCCCGCTCGCGCACCACGATCACCGGTGCGTCGGCGGACTGGGCGACCGCGGAGGCCACCGACCCGAGCAACAGCCCCGCGAAGCCGCCGCGGCCGCGGCTGCCGACCACCACCAGCTGGGCGTTGCGCGACTCGTCGATGAGCCAGCGCGACGGGCGGTCGCACACGATGCGGGTGTGCACCGTGACCTCGGGGTGGCGCTCCCGGTGCGGGGCCAGCTGCGTGTCGAGGACCGCACGTCCTTCGGCCTGCAGGGCGTCCCAGTCGTCGGCGACTGCGGGCAACACCGCGACGTCGCTCCAGGCGTGCAGGGCCACCAGGTCGACCTTGCGCAGGGCGGCCTCCTCGAACGCCAGCCTGGTCGCGCCCTCGGAGGCGGGGGAGCCGTCGATTCCGAGCAGGACCGGTGCGCTGCGATCCAGGTCCGCGACCGTGTCCGGCCGCACCACGGCCACCGGGCAGTGCGCATGCCGCAGTGCGCCGCTGCTCACCGACCCCAGCACGGCGCGACCGACCGCGCCGAGTCCGCGGCTGCCGACGACCAGCAGCGCCGCAGCCCGCGATGCGGTGACCAGTTCCTGGACCACATACCCGCGCAGGATGGCGGTTCGCAGTGCCGACCAGTCGGCGCCGGCCACCGAACGCGCTGTCTGCTCGGCTTTTTCGAGCGCCTCGCGGGCATTGGATTCCTGCCAGGCGTTGAACTCGCCCTGGAACGAGCGCACCGGCCAGCTGACCACGACCGGTTCGATGACATACGCCAGGGTCAGCGGCGTGTTTCGCAGCAGTGCTTCGTGCGCGGCCCATTCGACGGCGGCCTGTGCCGTCTCGGACCCGTCGACGGCCACCAGCACGCCGTGTTTCGGTTGATCTCCGCCCATCCGACCTCTCCTCGACCGGTGTTTCGTGGCCGCTTTCGGTCACTCCAGGGTATGGACCGTATCGGTCCGGCGCCGCTGGTGTGTCGGATCCATTCGGGGTACCGGAACAGCGGTCAATGCCAAAATGGCCTCGTGACCCAGCCACGGCGCCGTGGGGACTCCTCTGCCGACGACCCCGACCCCCGCCTCCTGCGCGATACGTTGTCGCAGCTGCGGCTGCGCGAACTGCTCAAGGAGGTACAGGACCGGGTCGAGCAGATCGTCGAGGGCCGTGACCGTCTCGACGGGCTGCTGGAGGCCATGCTGGTCATCACCTCGGGTCTGGATCTCGATCAGACGCTGCGCAAGATCGTGCACACCGCCATCGAGCTGGTCGACGCCCGCTACGGGGCGCTCGGGGTGCGCGGCGGCGGCGGCAAGGAACTCGTCGAGTTCGTCTTCGAGGGCATCGACGAGGAGGCGAGCCGGGCGATCGGTCACCTGCCCGAGGGCCGCGGGGTGCTCGGGGTGCTGCTCGAGGATCCCAAACCCATCCGGCTGGACAACATCGCCGACCACCCGGCGTCGGTCGGCTTTCCGCCCAATCACCCGCCGATGCGCACCTTCCTCGGTGTTCCGGTGCGTACCCGCGACGAGATCTTCGGCAACCTGTATCTGACCGAGAAGATCGGTGGCCAGCCGTTCAGCGAGGACGACGAGGTACTGGTGCAGGCGCTCGCCGCGGCGGCGGGGATCGCCGTCGACAACGCCCGGCTCTACGAGAAGTCGCGCACGCGCGAGTCGTGGATCCTGGCCACCCGCGACATCGGCACCGAGTTGCTGTCGGGGACCGATCCGGCGCGGGTGTTCCGGCTGGTCACCGACAAGTCGCTGGCGCTCAGCGGCGCCGATCAGACCTTGGTCGTGGTGCCGGCCGACGCCGACCTGCCGCCCGAGGAGATCGAGGAGCTGGTGGTCGCGGCCGTGGCCGGCGACGGCGCGTCGCCGCAGATCAGGTCGGTCCCGGTGGCCGGTACCGCGGTCGGCCACGCGTTCCTGAACCGCGCGCCGGGCCGGTTCTCCAGCATCGAGCTCGCGCCCGGAACCGATCCGACCGGGCCGGCACTGGTGCTGCCGCTGCGCGCCAACGACGAGGTCGCGGGGGTGCTGGTGGCGCTGCGCAAGGCCGGTGCGCCGCCGTTCAGCAGCGATCACCTCGACATGATGTCGGCGTTCGCCGACCAGTCGGCGCTGGCCTGGCAGATGGCCTGCACCCAGCACCAGATGCGTGAGCTCAGCGTGTTGAGCGACCGCGACCGGATCGCGCGGGACCTGCACGACCACGTGATCCAGCGGTTGTTCGCGGTCGGGTTGTCGCTGCAGGGGGCGGTGCCGCGCACCCGGGATCCCGAGGTGCAGCGGCGGCTCAGCGAATGCGTCGACGATCTCCAGCAGGTGATCCAGGAGATCCGCACGACGATCTTCGATCTGCACGGCGGCGCGGCCGGGGTGACCCGGTTGCGGCAGCGTATCGACGAGGCCGTCGCCGGATTCGCCACCCCGGAACTGCGAACCTCGGTGCAGTACAACGGCCCGCTGTCGGTCGTCGAGCCGGCGCTGGCCGATCACGCCGAAGCGGTCGTGCGGGAGGCGGTCAGCAACGCGGTCCGCCACGCCGGAGCGTCGTCGCTGTCGGTCACGGTGTCGGTCGCCGACGATCTGTGCATCGAGGTTGTCGACGACGGCAAGGGCATTCCGGACAACGTCACCAGGAGCGGGCTGACCAACCTCGAACGGCGCGCGGCCGATGTGGGCGGCACTTTCAGCGTGGCACGGCGGCCCGAGGGCGGCACGCGCGTGTTCTGGAGCGCCCCGCTGCCGTGACGCGCTGACCGGGGTCTGGCTGCAGCTCCGGTTTGTCGGCGGTGCGCCCTATAGTCGAACGCATGTTCGATGAGTGCGGGGCGGCGCGGTGATCGATGCGATCACCGCGGCCTCGCGGGAGCAGAACGCCGCCTGTGGTCGGGAGCTGATGGCGATCGGCGAGTTGTACGCCCGCCGTGCTCCCGAAGACGACGAGGCGCGGATCTGCTGGGCCGTCGACGGGCATGCCAACCTGGTGGCCGAGCTCTCGGCGGCGTTGAACATCAGCCGTGGGCGGGCGGCGGCCCGGTTGCGGCTGGCACCGACGCCCCGTCGAGCTTGAGGCGTTCATCGACCTCGCCGACCGGCACCGCCTGGCGCTGGCGACCGTCAGCGGTGACGTGGACCTGTCGACCCCGCAGGGCCGCCTCGTCGCACGGCTCAAGGGCTCAGTCGCGCGGCACGAAGTCGAGCACAAATCCGCGCGCCAACGTCGCGCTATGGAGCAACTTGCCGCGCGGGGTGTGCCGAAGTGGCGGCGCGCGTTCGGGTACCTCGACGACGGCAGCCACCAGCTCGACCCGGCGACTGCGCCGCTCGTCGCCGAGGCATACGCCGCCGTCCTGGCTGGCGGCTCGATCAGCGACATCGCGCGGGAATGGAACGCGGCAGGCGCGTACGGGGTGAACGGCAAGCCGTGGTCGGCCTCGACCGTGTCGCTGTTTCTGCGTGCCCCACGCAACGCTGGCCTACGCGCACATCGCGGCGAGATCGTCGGCAAGGGGACATGGCCGCCGCTGGTCGACGAGCAGACATGGCAGGCCGCACAAGCGGTACTGAATGCGCCCGGCCGCGCGCCGGGACGCAAAACCGTCCGCAAGCACCTTTTGACCGGGGTGCTGCGCTGCGGCAAGCCTGGCTGCGGCGGCACCCTGTCGGGCCAATGGGTGATGCAGCGCACCGGTGGCACCTCGGGGCGGCCGCGCAAGGGTGAGACGAAACAGCACCCCGGCAAGGTCGCGCACTCAATCACCTACGCGTGCAAAACGTGTCGCGGTTGTTCGATCCGCGCCGAGTACGTCGAGCCGCTGCTGCACCGGATCGTGTCGGGCCGACTGACGATGCCCGACGCCGCCGACCTACTGAAATCCGAACAGCACGACCGGGCCGAAGTCGAGACGCTACGCACCGAGGCCAACACGCTGCTAACGCGCCTGGATGAAATCGCCGACGAGCGCGCCGACGGCATGTTGACCGGGCCGCAGGCGCGGCGGGCGACCGAGCGGATACAGGCCAAACTCGACGAAATCGAACGCAGGCAACGGGATCAGGAACGGTTGCGGGTATTCGACGGCATCCCGCTCGGCACACCGGAGGCCACCGAGGCGATACACAATCTGTCGCCCGACCGTTTCCGCGCTGTGCTCGACGTACTCGCCGAGTTCGTCGTCGCGCCGGTCGGCAAAGGCGTGCCGGTGTTCAATCCTGAACGGGCGCAGGTGAATTGGCGATGATCGACGAAATCGCGATCGTGTGCGACAACCCTCGCCACGCGCGGGGGAAGGTGTCGAAACTGGCAACGTACCGCCGCAACAGTGGGACGTGGGTGCTAGGCCGCACAGCGGACCGGCAACGGCGGTCGGACCGCAAAGCCGACCGGCTACGCGCCGCAGGCGTACGGCCAACAGTCATGGACGGTATCGAGGCTGACGATTTCCGGCCGCGATGCAAGTTGTGCGGTGCCCGCGCCCCGGACCTCACCGGGGCCATGCTCGATGTGCTCGCCGCACACAACAAGTCGCGTGTCAGCGTGTCGCAGCTTCGGGGTGGTAGCTTCTAGTACTACAGTTGTAGATCGGGATCATTGCTGCTCTGACCTGCGGCGATAGTGGCAGGAGCGGGCTGTGGCTTGGTGTTTTCGACGCCAGAGTGACCACGCCCAGATGGTGTCATCGGTGGCGGTCCGGGTGAGGGTGAGTCGGTCGAATAGACGCCGAATCTCGTTGAGGGTGAACGGAATCAGTCCCTGTGGCGTGGGTGTGTGATCACGTTCGTTGGCGCAGGTGACGGCCAGAAAGGCCATCGCGAGCATCGACAGGATCACCCAACGCCGCCAGGAGGTCCAGGTGCGGACCTGGTGTTCGTCGAGTCCGGCCTGGCCCTTGGCGGCTTGGAAGGATTCCTCGATGGTCCAGCGCCGCCCCGCCACACCCACCAGAGCGGACAGCGAGACCGGGCGCGGTGACCAGCACCGGTAGTAGGCGAGTTCCCCGGTGGAATCGTTGCGTCGCACCATGATCCACTCGTGTCCGGGCAGGGCTGAGTTGATGTCGATGCGTAGCCACGAATACATGCGGGGCCCCTTACTGCCGTCCCCGGCTGAGAGGCGCTGCCAGGCAGAGGCCGGTGTCCCCGCGGCCAGCGCATCGACACGACAACCCGCGGTGACCACATGGTGGTTGCACGCCACGTTGAGCACGTACCCGATGCCCTGGTCGCGGCACACGCTGCGCAGGCCCGAGTCCGCGCCGTACACCTCATCACCGGCTACCCACGACGCGGATACCCCGGCATCCAACGCGGCGGCGATCATCTCTAGGGCCAGCGCGGGTATGGTGGCGAACTCGACATTGTCGGGCACGCCCGCCCGTGCCAGCTTGCCGGGATCCTCGGTCCACGACTTCGGTAGATACAGCCTGCCATCGATCAGAGCGTGCCCACGTGCTCCGGCGTAGGTCAGATACACCGCGACCTGGGAGTTCTCGATGCGTCCCGCGGTGCCGGTGTACTGGCGTTGCACACCGACCGTCGCCACACCCTTCTTCAGATCCCCGGTCTCGTCAACCACGAGCACGGCATCAGCATCGGCGAACGCCGTGGTCACGTAGTCACGCACATCTGCGGCGACCCCGTCCTCATCCCACGATGCCCGAGAAAGCATGTGCTGCAACCCATACGGTGTCACATCACCACGTTGCTCGGCGATGGTCCAGCAATTCTTGCGTTCCAGATTCGACAGCAACCCCAGCGTCAACCCCGCAGCGTGGCGCGCCGACTCGTAACGGGCGAAGCGGGGCCGGATGCGATCCATCAGCACTCATCAAGCCAACGGTCGGGATCTAGGGTCTGCTGCACGAACAGGTGACAGTTTCGGTCACGCGGCCTGACTGGCCGGTGTGGTCATGATGGCTTCGAACTCGATGGGGGTCAACCGGTCGAGGCCGGCCTGGCGCCGGCGGCGATGGTAG
>Ga0310834_100146_pt1 | contig 117904 bp, 121 predicted proteins | sample SM_ome_2_FD_201314 | JGI IMG/M metagenome (GOLD analysis project Ga0310834, IMG submission 201314) | Sorghum-adapted microbial communities enriched on stacked mutant (SM) sorghum from Joint BioEnergy Institute, Emeryville, California... ... | reverse complement strand
GTTGGCGAATTCGTTTCTGCATGTCGAGGAAGGTCTTTTCCTCCATTTTCAGATTGCCGCTGCCGCGAAAAGCGTTGACCGGATCCTGTTTGAATTCGCTGATCCAACGGTACAAGGTATTGTCGGCCAGTTCCCGAGCGAATTGCGCCACCGGTTTTCCCTGTTCCTGGATCATCCTCACGGTTTGGATTTTGAAGTCTTTGTCATACTTTTGACTCATCTTCAGACACCTCGATTTTGCTGAATTTATTGTCGCATTCTCGATTCTCGGTGTCCACTATTCAGTCTAGCATCATATCGCTAGTATTCTAGCAACCACCGTTACTTTTCAATAGTTTAGCTTTACAACTTAGGGGACGGGTAATACTAGTAAATGGGTTGATAGCAAAGGAAACATCATTTGGCCTAAAAATGACGGGTTTGCAGGGGTACCAAAAAAAGTAACACTACAACCGGGAACAAGAATTGACCGGTATGGACTCGAAACAGGCAAATTCGTATCGCCTGAAGGGACTCCATACGAGATGCGTTCGTTAGCTCCCGGGACGGAGACCAAGCCTTATACTGTTTATGAAGTTGTAAAACCACTCGATGCATTAGGTGGAAAAATTGCACCTTGGTTTGATCAACCGGGTGGCGGAATTCAATACAAATTCGATCAGAGTATTAAGGAGCTTATTGAAGGTGGTTATTTAAGGAGGGTGGAACGTTAGAATGGACATTAAAGAATTGGAATCAAAGTTAAAGTCAGCAAACATTAGACCTGACATGTATTCATTGAATGGGGGCCTTCCAAATGAAGCATTGTGTATAGGTAAATCGAACGGACACTGGGAAGTCTATTATAGTGAACGAGGGAATAAATCGGGGCTCAAGACTTTTAAGGATGAGGAGGATGCGTGTCAATATTTTTATAACTTGCTGCTTTCAACTTTGAAAAATATGAATCTTTTATGACTTGGTTTGCCCCTAATATTTGATTTATTTCATCTAACCTTGATTGGCTAAACGCTGTTCAAGGTTTCTTTATTGTGGGGGCTACCCAGTGCCGAAAAAACGAAGCTTCGCGAGCAGGGAAAATATTGTCGGGTTTACATCTTAGAAGCAGGGTCGTACAATTCAACCAACAAACCATACACTTACACACTTGACAAACACGCCCTAATAAACTTAGAAGGCTTATTCCAATTTCAAACGAAAGAAAAGGTATATAGGGGTAAATACGGTTACGAATTACACATACGGAAAGAGAATAGAGCCTACCTGCATGTATTTTACAAGAATTTCAGAGAGACAGACGGATTTAGGCACACGTTACGGCTGGAAACACGTCCCGAACATTACTTACATTTTCGTGATCTATTGGAACCGATACACAGAGTGGCGAGCAGGATTTACTTTGTTAGCTGTGACGTGGCGTATGATGTGCGGACTTCGCTAGAAAATGTTGTGGTGATCCCAGCCGACATGCGGCGGGAGATGACGAGTTTTGGGACAACACGGTATTTTGGACTGCCGCATCAGCGCAAGAGAAACGGGTACTGCCGCATTTACGACAAGAGGCCGGAGTTATGGGAAAACCAAGGGATTGCCATTGACCACGAGTTGATCCGCATTGAGATTGTTTACAAACCTGACGAGAAAATCTTGCTGTCGGATGTGAAAAGGTATCCTCCCGCCCAGAACAAACAGTATTTTGCGGCGGTGATAACGGACTGGGAGGCATTCACAAGAAAAAGGGCAAAACAGATCCACAACATGCGGGACGGAATCGACATGTACACCCGTCATATACGAGAAAGGGTAAAAGAAACCCTTGCGAACCAGTATCACATAGATTTCAACCGGTTGGCAAGGGAACAGTGGGGACAGTTGCTTGAGGAACCTTGTACGGTATTGCTCGGGGCAGCTTAAGGTTCCGCTATTAGCAACGGTTACATGTATTTTAGGATCTTCGCCGGAGAGAAAACGACTGTAAAAATACGGGTTGTGCAGAATTTATCGAAGATCGTATACTACGCAACAACGTGTAACCGTTGGATGCGGCAGAACACATTCAAACTTTTTTTACAGAGCCACTTAAAAAACTGTTCGATTTTGTCATATGTCAGATGCCGCACGTTGAACGGCGAAAGAATGGACTGGCTGGCGTCCCGTTGCGGGTCAATTGTTGACTAACGCTTGAGCTAAGGTTGCCGACATTTTTTCAACATTCAACGCACTTCATAGACAGGGGTGATGCCTTGCATGCACTACAAACAGAAGCATATTTACGTAGGGATTGACCTGCACAAGAAAACCCATACGGCGGTGGTCATCAACTGCTGGAATGAAAAACTGGGGGAGATTACGTTTGAAAACAAGCCTGCCGCATTTGATGAACTGATTGCGTATGTAAAGCAGTTCAAGAAGCGAGGCATGACCCCTGTGTATGGGCTGGAAGATGTAGGCGGGTACGGCCGCTCGTTAGCAGTGTACCTGCTGGAAAACAAACCAATTGCATACCCAACTCAGTTACCATTACCCCAGTTACAAGAAGTTTTTTAGCGATATTGACGGCAAGTGTGCGCTGGAGTTTTGGGAGAAGTACCCCGCCCCGCATCTGCTGGGAGGTGTTTCGGTAGAAACATTGGCAGCATTTTTGCGTAAGGCCAGCAATAATGCCTGCTCGACCCGTAAAGCGGAAGAAATACTGGCTCTTGTGCAGGCAGACGGTGATACAACAAGAACGTATCAGGAGCAAAGAGACTTTTTAATTCAAAGTCATGTGCGGGATATACGATTCAAAAAACAGGAAATCCAGTATGTAGAAAACGAATTAAGCAGAATGATGAACCTGCTTGATTACCAACTGGAAACGATGCCGGGTATTGAGTTGGTAACGGCATCTGCCTTAGTTGAAGTTGCCGAAATTGGCGATATTAACCGATTTTCCACAAACTGGCACGTTTTGCAGGTATCGCTCCTGTCAACTTCAGTTCCGGAGGCAAAGGTACGAACCAAAAAGCAGGCAGGGTAACCGGGTACTGCATGGCTTGTTTTACAACCTGGCCGTCCAGCAGGTGCAAGTTTCAAAAGGCAGCAAAAAGCCGCGCAATTCGCTATTTTACGACTATTTCAACCGCAAGAAAGAAGAAGGCAAAACGCCAACGCAAGCACTTGTATGCGTCATGCGCCGTTTAGTCAACATCATTTACGGCATGATGAAAAACAAAACTCCGTTCCGGCTCTCCCAACAAGCAGAAAAGCAAGCAAGCTTAACAGGTGGTAATGCTAGTAATCTAGCAACCACCATTACTTTCTGATAGTATAGCTTTACAACATAGGGGATGGGTAATGCTTTCCAATGGACTGGCAAAAACTTTAGTCAAATAGGAAAAAGTATGTCCCCTGAAGAACTGATAAGTAATCTTGAGAAATCTGGATGGACCAAGACTATTGAACCAGGTGGTAAAAAAAGTGGACCTGCCACAATCCTAACCGACCCAAATACTGGAACAAAAGTACGGATACATGCTACACCTGGAGAAGGAAACCCTTACTTTAGGGTGCAAAACAAAGGTGGTAATTATCTAGGGGATGACGGAAAATTCCCTAGTAACGCAACCAAAGAAGAAATTGGCGACTTAACACATTTTGAATTTGGAAAGTAGGTGAATATATGGTTTTAGCTGATAATATACAAGATGTATTTGAGAATTTCGATTTTACAGAAAGTATTATTACGGAAGTGAAATGGGAAAACAATTTATTTGATTTATCAGTGACGCTTGATTACTGGTGGAATCTGGATGATGACCCTACTTCAACTAAGGGATATGGAACTAAGATACTTAAACTTACATTCATTGATTGTATCCGTGCTAACTTTAATCAAGGTACTAATTTGATTGAGTTGGATAAGGAAGAAATTCATCCTCCTAGTTGGTTTACAGTGGTAAATTTTAGAGAGTCAGCACAAACGGATTCCAAAAATCTCTTAAATCTAGAAATTATCACAATGGATTATGATAATCCATGGCTTCGAGTTCAATGCAGGGGAATTAAACTTGAAAAAGTATAAAACCAAACTTTTGACCTTGAAGGATTAAACGCCTCAAAGGTTTCTTTTTTGGTGGGGCTACCCAGTGCCGAATGAACCCATCATTCAACCAATAACACATATAACCCATGTAATACCCGTATATAAATTTCTCCAATGAAAAGTCCGGATGCTCACATTCCAATCAAGAAATGAGGTCAAAATTGTTGAAAGCACAACAGATTCAAGTGCAATTGGAGAATCTGCATTATTGGGATGCACGTGTCTTAAAATTAGAACCAACAAATTTTTTAGATGATGTTACCTTAGTTTTTGAAGACTCAGAGGGAAATGTGGAAATATTATTTTCGGGATGTTCAAAAGTGCTTTTTACTACTAGTGTCGAAGATAGAGAAAAACCGCTTAGAGAGATGAAACTGTCACAAATACCTTACTTCATCCAATATATTGAAATTTCAGATTTTTCTCAAGACGATAGAGAACTGTTAAATTGTAAGGTTATTGCTCCTCCAATTAATGTTGAGGTATTATGCAACTCAATCACAGTTAACAGGAAATAAGTAATTACACTCAAACCTTGATTGGCCTTGTGCCTTTCAAGGTTTCTTTTTTGGTGGAGGATACCTCGTACCGAATGAACCCATCACATATGACCCATGTAATACCTGTATAAAGATTTCACCAATTCGTTTGTACGTACTTCAATGCTTGAATTTTATACCCTTAATAACGCTTTTCCGTTACATTGGACAGGTCGATTATGGTGAGATACCACCATGAGCAACTTTGCGAATTGGAAGCGTCCCGTCAACCTGTACAACGGAAAGCAATGCCTTTTCCGCACGCTTCCGGGGTTCAAGCAGGGAGGGAAAATAGCTGCCTTTGCGAAGCTTCGGAATGCTCAGATCGAGCGTGCCGACCCGGGTATGCCACTCCCGTTGCCGGTAACCGTTCCGCTGGTTGGTTCTTTCCGTGTTTCGTTCATAACGCTCGGCACCGATCTGGGCCGCTACTTCCGCCTCCATCAAGGAATGAACAAGAACATTCAAGGCTTCCTTTAAAAAATCCACATCACCGTCAGAACCGGACTTGCGTAAAAGCTCCAAAAGTGACATTCTATCTATAGAAGCCACGGTTTGATCCTCTTTCTAAAGTAGAGTCGCGTCACTTTAGTAGAAATCATACCGTGGCTTCCCTTGTCAAGAAGTTCGGTGCCATTTTACACCACTACTAGGGACTATAACGAGGCGGGATATTAGTGAAAAGAAAACTAGTTAGTATAGTACGTTTTTTCACACTTCTGTTAGCAATATCAATAATTATTTATTCTGTTTGGCCTTGGTTGTTCTTGTATATTGGAGTTAAAACCCAGCCAAACCCGCCACATCCGGCAATCACATATGGGGAATTTCCGTTTCGGTTGGAATATGAGATTAATGGACGACGAATGGTTATTAATGATACTTTAATATGCGAGTATGATGGTGTTGGTGTTGACGAAGGCCAAGGAAAATATCGCAAATGGAAGCAACGATTAGCTAGCGGAAAAGAAAGAGTTACATTACTCAAAGTCGATGATACTACAGAAATCTATTACAACCCCGGAAGTCCGAGGTATTATATGGGGGATTTAGGCGAATCGGTTTATTTTAAACATAATTTTCCTGATGCTTCAATTATAAAAAAAGATGGTAGATTCACTACTGATAGTGTAATTCGAGCGAATCTTTTACAAAAAGAATATAATATTCGATTAATCCGTTGGGATTATACGCAACCGATAAAAAACAGCTTTTCTTAAGTTGTATAGCGCATAGCTTGGTTCGGTAAGATTGAACTTTTGGACCACATGCGAGTGTAACAACTCCATGTGGTTTTCTTTTTGCTTTAAATCGAGAAGCCAAACTATTAGTTCGTATTTAGAAGGTCCTTCTGGAGAAGCCTCAAGAATCGTTATCAGGCAATCCGGTATTTTTATTTTTTTTCGCCCTCGGCTACGGATTCCGCTGTTGAAATTGCGTCCATCCATTCAGCGACGACAACGGAGAAACGACAGCCGAAAAAAATTTCGCATTGATAAAAATGATATCAGCCTCCCCGTTTTTTCCAAAAGCCCGTCAAGGAATCAATTAATCCATTTACCATTCCATTTTCATCTTGTGTTTTAATTAACATTCAAAATATGATGCATATAAGGGTTAAGCGATTAATTTAATGGTCCTGTCTAATTCTTAAAATATCAATTACAGACAAAACTGCGTCAATCCTGTGCATTGTCGGGTATAACAGGAGTCATTACGATATAGGTGTAACCGCTTTTATAAATCACGAATGGAAAAACCCGTGAAGGAGGAAAACCGAATGGCTGTAAAACGAAGAGATTACAGTCTGACCGGTCCGGAAGGCAAGCGGGCGATGGAAAAAGGGCTTGTTTCAGCCGAATGGTACACTTGCCCTATTCCGCGCGCGCGGCTCAAAGCGTTGATGAAACGGAAAAACGGCCCGGCGATCCGCGATACGTTGATCTGGTTCGGCGCGCTGCTCGCATCCGGGTATCTCGCTTACCTCAGCTGGGGGACGTGGTGGGCGGTTCCGGCCTTTGCGCTGTACGGCATTTTGTATGCAACGCCTGCCGATTCGCGGTGGCACGAGTGTGGACATGGAACCGCTTTCAGAACACCGTGGATGAACGAAGTCCTCTATCAAATCGCGTCGTTTATGGCGATCCGGTCGGCTACGCCGTGGCGATGGAGCCATTCCCGCCATCATACGGACACGATCATCGTTGGGCGCGATCCCGAGATTGTGGCCGAACGCCCTCCGATCTGGCGGATTATTGGGATGGAACTGTTCCACTTGTACGGGGGCCCCCGTGAAATCGTACGGTTCGTGCTGCACTGCATCGGCAAGGTGGATGCCGAAGAGAAGGAATATATACCGGTATCCGAATACAAAAAGACGTTTCGCGAAGCACGCATCTACTTGCTGATTATGATCGGGGTCGTCGCGGCTTGCGTGTATGCGGGAAGCGTTTTGCCGGCGATGTTCATCATCCTCCCTTCCTTCTACGGATTTTTTATTGTGCTGTTGTTCGGCATGACCCAGCATTTGGGGCTGAAGGAGGACGTGCTCGATCACCGTCTGAATTCGCGCACGATTTACATGAACCCGGTGTTGCGGTTTCTGTACTGGAACATGAATTATCATGTGGAACATCATATGTTTCCGATGGTGCCTTACCACGCTCTGCCGAAGCTGCATGAGGAGATCAAGGCCGATTGTCCGGCGGCGAATCCGGGGCTCTGGTCGGCGCTTAAGGAAGTGTTCGGCGCGCTGCGAAAGCAGAAGGAGGACCCGGCCTACGCGCTGATTCGCCCGCTCCCGAGCACGGCCAGACCGTATTGGTTCGATTCTTCTGCGGCTAAGCCGGACGGCGGGGCCAACGTAACGGCCTAAAGCCGGATTCCTATCATTACTTAGGGCGAGGAGGAACAAGTCATGACAGCGGAAGATTGGATCGAAGCATGCGCGGCTGCGGATATTGACGATGAGGACGTCATCCGCTTCGACCATGGCGACAGAACGTTTGCGATTTATCGAAACGCGAAAAACCAGTACTTTGCCACGGACGGATTTTGCACGCACGAGAGAGTTCATTTGGCGAACGGTCTTGTCATGGGCAACCTGATCGAATGTCCGAAGCACAACGGCCGTTTCGACATCACGACGGGGGAAGCGAAACGGGCACCTGCGTGCGAAAAGCTGAACACCTACCCGGTAAAAGTCGAAGCGGGCAAAGTCTATATTCGTATCGATTGAAGGAGGAGCGCGCAATGGCTGAATCAGGAATGGTCATCATCGGCGCCGGCGAAGCCGGAGCCCGCGCTGCCGTCGAGCTTCGCGCCAGGGGGTGGCCGGGAACGATCACCATCGTCGGAGAGGAGAAGTGGGGGCCGTACGAACGTCCCCCTTTGTCCAAACGGCAGCTGCTGGCGGATGACGAACAGACGCCGGTTCACATTCTCCGCGAGGAGATGCTGGTGGAGCATAACATCCGGCTGTTGACCGGCCGGCCTGCGGTTCATATCGACCGCAGCGGCCACTTCGTTGAGGTGGCGGACGGAAGCCGGCTTCGTTACGAGCGGCTTCTGCTCGCGACGGGAGCCAGGCCGCGCAAGCTGCCGATCGCCGGCCCCGTCGGCGAAAAGCTGATCTATTTGCGCACGTTTGACGATGCGCTGAACTTGCGCCCCCGCCTTGCTGCGGGTCGCAGAATTGCCGTCATCGGCGGCGGCTTCATTGGCCTGGAAGTCGCTGCAACGGCGGTGGAACGCGGCTGCGCGGTCACCCTGATTGAGATCGGGCCGCGCATTCTGATGCGGGCGGTGCCAAGCGAAATAGCCGCCTTGATGGAAGCGAGGCACCGGGCAGCGGGCGTGACGTTCAAGCTGGGTGCGGGCCTTGAACGCATCGCGGAAACGGCGGACGGCTTCGAGCTTCTGCTGGCGGACCAAACGGTGGTCCGCTGCGACGAAGTGGTGATCGGAATCGGCGCCGTACCCGAGACGACGTTGGCTGCCGAATGCGGGCTGGAAATCGAAAACGGCGTGAAAGCGGACGAACGGCTGGCGACAAGCGATCCCGCCATTTTTGCAGCCGGCGATTGCTGCTCGTTTCCGCACGTTCGGTACGGGGGCAGGCGCATTCGGCTGGAGGCTTGGCGCAACGCGCAGGACCAGGGGATTCATGCGGCCGGCAACATGCTCGGCGCCAATGAGCCTTACCGTGCAATCCCCTGGTTCTGGTCGGATCAGTACGACCTGACACTGCAAGTGGCCGGCTTGCCGGAATTCGGGGTCTCGACGGCCGTCCGGGAGTTGGGCGGCTCGGCGAAGCTGATGTTTCATCTGGAGGAAGACGGGACACTGGCTGCGGTAAGCGGCATCGGCCCTTCCTCTGCCATCGCCAAGGCAGTCCGGATCGGCGAAAAGCTGGTCGAAAGACGGGCGAGCATCGATGCCGTGCGGCTTGCCGACCCCGGCGTCAAGCTCAAGTCTTTGCTGTAGGCAGGAGGTCTACATATGCCGGACGACCAATATCGGGTAGACAAGAAATGTCTGCTGGCCATGGTTGAAGACGCGACGGCGGGCTCAACCGTGTATCCTCCCGGCGGGCGCTGGGGCCCGCGAACACAGCCGCACTTGCAACTGGTTCTTGTTCATACCGGCCATGCGCAAATCCGCGTGGACGACGAGGCGTTTGTCGTGCCCGCCGGTCACGTGGCGCTGCTGCATCCGGGACACCGCGAAGAATTCTTTTTTGCCCAAAAGTCGGAGACGTGGCATCATTGGGTGCACATCCGGCTTAACGACGCTTTTCCCGAACAACGGGCGATGCTGGAGCGGTGGCAACGGTTCATCCCGCTGTCCGACACGATGAATCGGCTAACCGATACGCTGCAGACATTGACGCATGGTTCGATTCAGGAGACTCAGCAGGATTTGAGATGCGCGCTGGGCGTTGCGGCGATTTTGTTGTATCAATCGGAGTGCCGGTACGGTTTGCTGGAGAAAGGGAAGCATCCGTCCATCGTAAGAACCAAGGATGAAATCCATCAAAACTATCAAAACCCGATAAGTTTGGATGAATTGGCGGGACTGTCCAATGTGTCCCCGGCGCATTTGATCCGCATATTCCGGCAAGCGGAAGGCGTCACCCCGATGCGCTACTTGTGGAAGGTAAGGGTCGATCATGCTCAGGAGCTGCTGCGGCATACCGGATTGTCGCTAGGTGAAATTGCGGAGAGAACCGGCTTTAAGAGCGTCTATCACCTGTCCCGGGCGATCAAACATTTTTCGGGCAGGACGCCCACGGACATTCGCCAAAACGGCTAAACCGTATGGTGACGGGGCGGAAAGGAGCTGCTTTGGATGGAGCTAAAAGTGTTCAAGTCGGTGTGGGGGATGCAGGGAGATTGGAAGACAAAGCTGAAACGGATCGCGGAAGCCGGTTACGACGGAGTCGAAACGCCGATGCCGGCCGAGAAAGACGAGCCGCAATTTCGGGAGTCGCTGGAGCGGTACCGGCTGGAGCTGATTCTGCACGTTTACACGGGGCGCGAGGACAACGAAAAGCCGTATCCGGACTCGGCAGAGGTCCATATCGCGTCATTGGAGACGCAATTGGAACGGGCGGCTTCGTTCCGTCCGCTGCTCATCAACGCCCAAAGCGCCAAAGATTCCATGCCGTATGAAGAACAGCTAAAGTTCTTCAGCCATGCGGTCCGGTTGGAAAAGCAAACGGGCATTCCGCTTGGGCATGAGACCCATCGCGGCAGAGCGACGTTCACGCCATGGTCGACAGCCCGCCTCCTAAGGGATATTCCCGAGCTTCACATCGTCGCCGATTTCAGCCATTGGTGCAATGTTTGCGAATCGATGCTGTTTGATCATGCGGACAGCCTGTCGCTCGCCATACGCCATGCCATTCATGTTCATGCGCGGGTCGGCTACGAGCAAGGCCCTCAAGTTCCGGATTTTCGCGCCCCGGAATACGAATACGCGCTGCGGAGGCATGAACAATGGTGGGATGAAATAGGCCGAAGCCATCTGGAGGCCGGCAGCCCGATCGTAACCTTTACGCCCGAATTCGGTCCGCCGGGATACATGCATACGATGCCGTTCACCGGGCAGCCTGTCGCCGATTTGTGGGAAATCTGCCTGGCGATGAGCCGGCGGATCCGCGAACGGTTCCGGCGGAACTTCCCGGCGCATGGCGAGAACGGGGCAGACAAAAACATAAATTTTCAAAAAAGATATTGATTTCTGAAAACGAATCCATTATGATGTTACGTAGGTAAAGCGCTTAACTCAATTCTCCTTATGAATCTGCTCTGTTTTGGCTTGAAGAACCCTTTGGTCAGCGGACTTATTAATGCTAACCCTTTTAGCTTATAAGTGAATCGCTTAATCCGACAATATCTGAACTCATCGATTGCCCTCGCTTTCAACAAGATCCATAGACCCCACTTCCGACGAGACTACCCAGCGTTTAGACAGCGACAAGCAGCACCTATCTTGATAAATATGAAAGCGATTACAATTCGTGAGAAAATCTTAATTTGATTTTCTTTGAGGGGAGGTGAGGCGGCGAGTGCGGACAGACTCAAGCCTCGGGGAATTCCTGCGCTGATTGTGCAAATGCAATTCCGCAAGTCCATCCTTATTGAGGGGGAAACCGATCGATGAAGAAAACGATGTTTTCAGCCTTGTTGGCGAGTCTGATCTGTCTGGCGCTGGTCGTCGCCGGCTGCGCATCCAAAGGGGGCAACGCCGAATCGCAGGCACCCGCTCAAGCTTCCGGCAGCGAATCCGGCGGCGGCGGCCAAATCCACATCGGCGCGGCGCTTCCCGACTTCAGCGACAAGTGGCTGAGCTATTTGCAAGAAGGAATGGAGAAATATCAGAAGACGCAGGACGGCGTGAACGTGACCTATGTGGATGCGCAAAACGACGCCAGCAAGCAGTTGGCCCAGATCGAAACGTTCATTTCGCAGAAAGTGGATGCGATCGTGATGGTTCCCGTGGACACGGTCTCGGCCGTCGATATCGTCGACAGAGCGAACAAGGCGAATATTCCGATTGTCGTCGTCAACCGCTGGTTCGAAGGGGTCGACAAAGCGGCGTCGTATGTCGGCTCGGAGTCCATTACCGCCGGGGTCATGCAGATGGAGGAAGTCGCAAAGCTGCTTGGCGGCAAAGGCAACATCGCGATTATGACCGGGCAGTTGGGCCAGGAGGCGCAAATCAAGCGCACAGAAGGGAACAAGCAGGTTATCGGGAAGTATCCGGATATGTCGATCGTGCTGGAAGGCACCGCCTCCTGGGATCGCGCGAAAGGGATGGCGCTCATGGAGAACTGGCTGAATTCCGGCAAAAAAATCGATGCCGTCGTGTCCAACAACGACGAGATGGCGATCGGCGCCATCATGGCGGCGGAAGCGGCGAACAAAGCCGACGGCATGATATTCGCCGGCGTCGACGCGACGCCGGACGCCCTCGAATACGTCAAGTCCGGCAAGCTGCAAGTAACGGTATTCCAAAATGCCGACGGCCAGGGAAAATCCGGTCTTGAGACGGCGATTAAAGCGGCGAGAGGCGAGCAAGTCGAGAAGAACGTGTACGTTCCTTACGAGCTGGTCACGAAAGACAATGTCGACGAGTACGTGAAGAAGTGGGAGTAAGCCCGGCGGATATTCTGCGCGGCTGCGCGATAAGAGCATGTCTTTGCGATATGTTTTTATCGCGCACGGAATACGCGCTGCGGCTCGCAGCCCGTCGCGGATCGAAAAGACAGAACAGAATGGCGAGGGATGGTTAAAGATGAACGAATCCACCGTAGTGACGGAACAAAAGCTTGGCGGCCGAAGCGGCCCGTTTACGCTCGCTTCGTTGCTCAGCCGCTACGGCATGCTGCTGGTGCTCATCGCGTTAATGATTTTGATGTCCTTGCTGACGCCTACTTTTCTGACCGCCGACAACCTGCTCAACATTGTCCGACAGATGTCGGTGGTCGGGATCGTGGCGATCGGCGTCACGTTCGTCATCATTACGACGGGGATCGATCTGTCCTCGGGCTCGGTCATTGCGCTGGTATCGGTCGTTGTCGCGACGCTGGCCCATCCGGGCGAATATCCGCTCGTGCTGACGATTTTGGCGGGGCTGGGAATCGGAGTGCTGACGGGCCTGATCAACGGAACGATCATCGCGAAGGGCAAAATCGCCCCGTTTATCGTGACGCTCGGCATGATGACGGCCGCAAGAGGCGCTGCGCTGCTGTATACCGGCGGAAGGCCGATCGGGAATTTGTCGGATTCGTTCCGATTTATCGGCCAAGGCAGCTTGCTCGGCATTCCGGTGCCGATTCTGATTTTTCTCTTCGTCGGCGTCGTGTCTTATCTTTTGCTCAATAAAACCAAATTCGGCAAATACATTTACGCCATCGGAGGCAACGAGCAGGCTGCGCGGATTGCCGGCATCAACGTCGACAAGTACAAAATCATGCTCTATGCGTACGCGGGTCTGCTGTCGTCCGTCGCCGGCATTATTTTGACCTCGCGCATCGCTTCCGGACAGCCGACCGCCGGCACGATGTACGAGCTGGACGCGATCGCGGCCGCGGTCATCGGCGGCACGAGCCTTGCCGGCGGCATCGGCACCATTGGCGGGACGATTATCGGCGCGCTCATTATCGGGGTTATGAACAACGGATTGGACTTGCTGAATGTGTCTTCGTATTGGCAGCAGATTCTGAAAGGCGCGATTATCACGACCGCCGTGCTGATCGATTCGCGGAAGAACAGGCGAAAATAGCGGCCGTGAAGAAGGCGCTGCGGGAGGTGATCCGGATGAACCCGGACTATATTTTGGAGCTGACGAACATTACCAAGGAGTTTCCCGGCGTGAAAGCGCTGGACAATATTCAACTGAAAGTGCGAAAAGGAACGGTTCACGCCTTAATGGGCGAGAACGGGGCCGGCAAATCGACGCTGATGAAGATCATTTTCGGCATCTACACGCCCGACCGGGGAACGATCAAGTACAAGGGCGAGGAAGTCAAGCTTTCCGGATCCAAGGACGCCTTGCGGCTCGGGATTTCGATGATCCATCAGGAGCTGACGCCTGTGCCGGAGATGACGGTGGCGGAGAATCTTTTTCTGGGACGGGAACCGACGAAGAACTTCGGCTGGATTCGCAAGAAAAAAATGGTCGAGGACGCGCGTAAGCTGTTTGATTCGCTGAAAATCGACATTGACCCCAACGCCAGAATGGCCGACCTCAGCATCGCGAATATGCAGATGGTCGAAATCGCCGCCGCCGTTTCGCGCAATGCCGACCTGATCATTATGGACGAACCGACTTCGGCCATCACGGAAAGGGAAGTCGAGCGGTTGTTCGGGATGATCGCTTCTCTGAAGGCCAAAGGCGTTACGATCATTTACATCTCGCACAAAATGGATGAAATCTTTCGCATTTGCGACGAGATTACCGTGTTTCGGGACGGACAATTCGTCGGTTCGAAGCCGGCCGGCGAGCTGAACCCGGAATCGCTGATTCAAATGATGGTCGGCCGGGAGATCAAACAGGTGTTCCATAAGGACGAAACGCCAATCGGCGAGGTGCTGCTGTCCGTCAAAAATTTGACGCGCAAAGGCAAGTTTCGAAAGGTGAGCTTCGAAGTGCGCAGCGGCGAAATTCTGGGCATTGCGGGGCTGATGGGTTCCGGCAGGACGGAAGTCGTCGAAAGCCTGTTCGGCATCGCCCCTCCCGACGAAGGCGAGATTTTCGTCAAGAACGAACGCGCGCACATTCGATCGCCGCAAGATGCGATCCGATACAAGATGGGATTGCTGACGGAAGACCGGAAAGCGACCGGCGCTTTTCTCCCTCTTTCCGTCAAGGACAATATGATCGTGTCGAGCATCGACGGGTACTTGAACAAAGCCGGATTGCTGAAAGGAAGATTGGTCAACGACATGTGCGGCGCGTTCGTGGAACGGTTAAACATCAAAACGCCGAGCCTCAACCAGCAGATCGGCAGGCTGAGCGGCGGCAATCAGCAAAAGGTGCTGCTGGCCAGATGGCTGCTGAGCAATCCGGATATTCTCATTTTGGACGAACCGACCAGGGGAATCGATGTCGGGGCCAAAGCGGAAATTCATAAATTGATGTCCAGGCTGGCCAAGACCGGCAAAGCGATCGTGATGGTGTCCTCCGAGCTGCCGGAGATTCTCGGCATGAGCGACCGGATCGTCGTCATGCACGAAGGGGAGAAAAAAGGAGAGCTCACGCGGGCCGAGGCCAGCCAGGAGAAAATCATGGAACTGGTTTACCGTTGAGATTCCAAGGGAGGAATGGACGTGAGAGAGTCGATTCGCTGCGGGGTCATCGGACTGGGCAGGCTCGGCTGCTGGCATGCGCGGAATTTGGCCTCGAGCATCAAGGGGGCCGAGCTCGTCTGCGTGGCGGATACGGTTGCGGAGCAAGCGGAGAAGATCGCGCGGGAGCTGGGCGTTTCCCGTTGGACGAACGACCCTGACCGCCTGCTGGGAGATCCCGAAATCGATGCGGTTGTCATCGCGACACCGACCGTTGCCCACGCGGATCTGGCGATTCGCGCCGCTCGAAACGGCAAGCACCTGTTTGTCGAAAAGCCGCTGACCCGCCATCTGGAGGAGGCAAGCGCGGTCATCGAAGCGATTCGCGCCAACCGCGTTCGCTGCCAGGTCGGGTTCATGAGGCGGTTCGATCCCGCCTATTCCGAAGCCAAGCGGCGGATTGCGGCGGGGGATATCGGCGCTCCGATTTATTTTAAAGCCGTTTCGCGCGATCCGGTGTCGCCGCCTGCGGCCTTTATCGCAAATAGCGGCGGCATGTTTTTGGATATGGCCATTCATGATTACGACGCGGCCCGCTATTTGATGGGAGCGGAGGTGACAAGCGTGGCCGCCCACGGCAGCGTTCTGGCCAACGATTTTATGAAAGCGCTCGGCGATGTCGACCAGTCGCTCACGTACGTGACGTTCGACTCCGGCGCCGCCGGCGATATCGAGAGCAGCCGGAACGCGGGATACGGCTACGATATTCGAGCCGAAGTCGTCGGTACGGAAGGGACGCTCGTCATCGGCTCGCTTCGCCGCCGCGATGTTGCGCTGCTGACGTCCAAAGGCCGTACGCACGATATTGTGCCGGCCTTTCCGGAGCGCTTCAAGGATGCGTTTCAATTGGAGATGGCCCATTTCATCGAAGCGCTGCGCGAGGGGGGGACGCCCGCGGTTACGGAGGAAGACGGCCTGGCCGCCCAAGAAATCGCCGCCGCCGCGCAGGCGTCTTTTGAAGCGGGCCGCAGAATCGAGTTGCAGGAATGGAGGAATCGAAACCGCTAGTCGGCATCGGCCGGACGCTATCGTTTTTGCGCTGCCGCTTGAGGTAGAATAGGGGTAAAAAACGGGATCGTGACCATGAAACCTACCATTTACGACATTGCAAGAATCGCCGGCGTATCGGCGGCCACCGTGTCGAAGGTGCTGAACAACAGGGGCCGGATCAGCGACAAAACGAAGCAAAAAGTATTGAAAATCGTCGACGAACTGCACTATCGGCCCAATGTTCTGGCTTCGGCCATGAAGGGGAAATTCACGTATCAGATCGCGCTGCTGATCCCCGACATTGACAATCCCGTATACGTCCAATTTTTGAAGCACATTGAGGAAGCCGGACAGCAAGCGGGTTTCAGCATCGTCATGTGCAGCACGGACAACGATGCCGAGAAAGAGGCGAGGCAAGTCGCGTTCATGCGCCAGAAGCGGGTCGACGGCTTCATCATCGCTTCGAAGTTCCGCAACGACGAGGTGCTGAAGGAGCTTCTGGAAGACGGCGTGCCGGTCGTGCTGTTCGCATTTGAGAAGCCGCCGTTTTCCATCGATATCGTGACGGTCGACGATTATCTCGGCGGCGTGGCGGCGGTTGAGCATCTGGTTTCCCTCGGGCATCGGCGCATCGGCGTCATCGCGGACGGCTCGTACAGCAGCGCCGAACGGGTGCGCGGCTATTACGCCGCTCTTCAATCGGCGGGGATCGCCGCGGAAGAGGGGCTGGTGGCCGAGTGCCAAACGATCACGCTGCAAGAAGCGGAGGAAGCCGCCGGGCGGTTGCTGGGCCGCCGCGACAGGCCGAGCGCGGTATTCGGCTGCAACGACGTCATGGCCGCCGGCGCGATGCGTGCGGCCAGAAAGCTTGGACTGGACGTCCCCAAGGACTTGTCGATCGTCGGCTTCGACAACACCGATTGGTGTTCGCTCCTGTTCCCCGAGCTAACGTCGGTCGCGATGCCGCTCCCGGAGTTGGGGAAGAAGGTCATGGAAGTGATCGTCAACCGGATGGAGCGGAACGAACCTACGAAGCAGACCGTCCGCATGTTTCCCAAGCTTGTCGTTCGCGGCTCGACGGGACCGGTCTGAAAGCCGCCGCTTCATGACAGCTGCGCCATAGTAGGGTAATCGATTACCCGATTTTTTTGCAGGCAAAGGGAGGAGAGGGGTATGAAAATCGCGTTCAACCAGGCGACCACCATGAAGCATTCCACGCTTGAGCTTGATCTCGCCTATTGCGAGAAGCACGGATACGACGGGATCGAAATTCGGCTGGACAAATTGAAAGACTATTTGCGGCGTCATCGGCCGCAAGAGCTGAAGGCGTTCTTCGAACGGAGCGCCCTTCGGCCGCTTGCGTTCAATGCGCTTGAGCAGATCAGCTTTCGGGACGAAGAAAGCTTTCGGCAAATCGTGAACGACCTCAAGTTTTTGGGCGAGATCGGCGGCATCATCGGCTGCCGTACCGTCATCGTCGTGCCCGCCTTTGACGTTGGCGATTATACGAAGCAAGCGATTCGGGACGAGACGGTGCGCGCGCTCAGCCATTTGGCGGACTTGGCGCAGCCGTACGGCCTTCGCCTCGCGTTCGAGTTTGTCGGCTACCCGAACTGCTCGGTCAATACCTTCGGGCAGGCTTACGAAATCGTCCGGGCGGCGGACCGGGACAACGTCGGCATCGTGCTGGACTGCTTCCATTTTCATGCGATGAATTCGAGGCTGGAGGATTTGCGGCAGGCCGATCCCGCCGACATTTTCGTCTTCCACATCGACGACTGCGAGGATTTGCCCGCCGGCGCGCTGCGGGACCGGCACCGGGTATGGCCGGGTCAAGGCTGCATCGATTTGGATGCGATTTTGCGGACGCTGAAGGAGATCGGCTACGGCGAGATGGCGTCCGTCGAGCTGTTTCGGCCGGAGTATTGGGAGTGGGATATCGAGCGGGCGATCCGAACCGGCTACGAGACGGCGTCCCGTGTCGTTCGGTCTTATTTTCCGCGGTGAAAGCGTAACAAAAAATGTGTTGTGCGGATAGAGAATTCCGTGTATGCTTAAGTCGAGACGGGAGATTAAGCGCTTAATCTAAATGTCTGACCCTACGCTGAATACAGAAATGGAGGGATGGCGTTGGCAACCGTGCGCTTGACAATGGCACAAGCATTGCTTCGTTTTCTGGACGCCCAATATGTTTCGATCGACGGCGAGGAAACGAAATTCGTTCGGGGCGTTATGGGCATCTTCGGGCACGGCAACGTAACCGGCATCGGCGAAGCGCTGGAACGAAGCCCGGGCAGCCTGACGCTGATTCAAGGCAAGAACGAGCAGGGAATGGTGCATGCGGCGGTCGCTTACGCGAAGCAGAAGAATCGCAAGCAAATTTTTGCCTGCACCTCTTCCATCGGTCCGGGCGCGCTCAATATGGTAACGGCGGCCGCGACGGCGACGGTCAACCGTATTCCCGTTCTGCTTCTGCCCGGCGACAATTTCGCTTCGCGCCAGCCGGACCCTGTGCTGCAGCAGCTTGAGGTGGCGAGCGATTATACCGTTTCCGCTACCGATCCGTTTAAGGCGGTCAGCAAATATTGGGATCGGATCGTGCGGCCCGAGCAATTGATGTCGGCCGCCCTTCAGGCCATGCGCGTGCTGACCGATCCGGCGGAGACCGGCGCGGTCACGCTGGCGCTGCCGCAGGACGTGCAAGCGGAAGCTTACGATTACCCGGAGGAGTTTTTCCGCCGGCGGGTTCATTATATCGACCGCCGGCCGCCTGCGGCGGAAGCCGTGCGGCGCGCGGCCGAGCTGCTCGCCGGCAAGCGCAGGCCGCTGATCGTTGCCGGAGGCGGCGTGCTGTATGCGGAGGCGGTTCAGGAGCTTCGCGAATTCGCCGAAGCGTTCGGCATTCCGGTGGCCGAGACGCAGGCGGGCAAAAGCGCGCTGCCGTGGGACCATCCGCTGAACGTCGGCGCGATCGGGGTCACCGGTTCGCTTGCGGCCAATTTGCTGGCGAAGGAAGCGGATGCCGTGATCGGCGTTGGAACCCGGTACTCCGACTTCACGACGTCGTCCAAATCGGCTTTTGCGCATCCGGACGTCCAGTTTGTGAACCTCAACGTCAGCGCGCTGGATGCCGCGAAATGGAGTGGCGCCGCGCTGACAGGCGACGCCAAGCTCGGGTTGCGGGCGCTCGGTTCGGCTCTTGCCGAACGCGGCTACCGGAGCGGCTACGAAGCGGACGAGATTGCGGGCTTGAAGCGCCGCTGGGATGCCGAAGTGGACCGGCTGTTCGGGCAGGAACACGACGCGGGCTTGTCGCAGACGCGAGCGCTCGGCGTCATTCAGGAGACGATCGGCCCGAATGCGGTCGTCGTCTGCGCGGCGGGCAGCCTTCCCGGCGATTTGCACCGGCTGTGGAGGCCTTCTCAGCCGAAGACGTATCACATGGAATACGGCTTCTCCTGCATGGGCTACGAAGTCAGCGGCGCGTTCGGCGTTTCGCTGGCCGAGCCGGACCGGGAAGTGTATGCGCTGGTCGGAGACGGCAGCTACCTGATGCTGCATTCGGAGCTTGTCACCAGCCTGCAGGAAGGAAAGAAGATTACCGTTCTGCTGTTCGACAACCACGGCTTCCAATGCATTCACAATTTGCAGCGGGAGCATGGCAGCGACGGCTTCGGGAACGAGTTCCGCTATCGGGAGGAGGCGACCGGCCGGCTGACGGGCGGCTACTTGCCGATCGATTTTGCCGCTCACGCCCGCAGTCTCGGCGCCAAAGCGTTCTTCGCCGCTACGGCGGACGAACTGAAAGCCGCGCTGGAACAAGCGAAGAAGGAGCGGGTATCGACGCTGATTCATATTCCCGTCGTTCCCGGGACGAACACGGGCGGCTACGAGTCGTGGTGGAATGTCGGCGTTGCGGAAGTGTCCGTAAGCGACAAAGTGGTTCAGGCGCACGAGAACATGAAGCGGAAGATCCGAGCGGCCAAACCGTACTGAAAATGAGCCGGCCCGGCCGCAATCACCTTGCATCGCTTCGGCGGGCCGTTTTGGAGGAGAAATAAGCGATGGCCAATTTTCCGTTTCGACTGGGGGCGCACCCCATCAACTGGGTCGGAGAAGACGTGAAGGAACACGGCGAGGAAACGACTTTCGAGCAGATCGTCGACGACATGCAGCGGCTTGGGCTGAAAGGAACGGAAATGGGCCGAAAATACCCGAAAGATATTCCGACGCTCAAGCGGGAATTGGCGGCTCGCGGCTTGCAGCTTGTCTCCCAGTGGAAATCGGTCTTGTTTTCCGACCCTGCCCGCAGAGACGAAGAGCTGAAAGCCTACCGGGCGCACGCCGAGTTTTTGCATCAAATGGGCGGCGCCGTCATCAGCACATGCGAGGTCGGGGGCTCCCTGCATTTCGACCCCCGCCGTTCGCCTTGCGAGAAGGAAGTGCGGAGACTGGACGAGGCAGGCTGGCGCAGCCTTGCCGAAGGGTTGAACGCGGCCGGCGCGATTGCCCGGGAATACGGCCTCAAGCTGACGTACCATCACCATGGGGGAACGGTCGTGGAGAGACCGGAGGAAATCGACCGGCTGATGGAGATGACCGATCCGGACCTTGTCTACCTGCTCTATGACACGGGCCATGCCGTTTACGGCGGGGCGGACCCGCTCGCCTTGCTTCGCAAGCACTACGACCGTATCGCGTACGTGCATCTGAAGGACGTTCGCATGGCCCTGCTTGAAGAAGCGAGAGCGGAGCGGGCCGATTTCCGTACTTGCATCCGCAAAGGCGTGTTTACGGTGCCGGGAACCGGGGACCTTGACTTTCGGCCCATCGTCGAGGAGCTCGTCGCCCGCGGCTACAGCGGCTGGGTGATGCTGGAGGGCGAGCAGGACCCGGCGGTCCATCCGGCCTACGAGTACGCAAGCAAGGCGCTGCAATATTTACAGTTCATCTTATCGGAGAAAGAGGGGCAACCGCAATGACGTATGTGAACTTTCCCGCCGGACGGGAACTGGACTTTGCGGCCATCGGCAGGCTGTGCATCGACTTAAACGCCAACGAGATCAACCGGCCGATGGAGGAGACGCGCACGTTCACGAAATATGTCGGCGGCTCTCCCGCCAACATTGCCATCGGCATGTCGCGCCTGGGCATGAAGACCGCTTTTATCGGTAAAATCGCCGACGATCAGATGGGGCGTTTCATTCACCGTTACTTGAACGACAACGGCATCGACACCGCAAACGTGGTCGTCGACAAGACGGGCGCGGTGACCGGGCTGGCGTTTACGGAAATCAAGAGCCCGACCGATTGCAGCATTCTGATGTACCGCGACAATGTCGCCGATTTGAAGCTGACGCCGGGCGAGGTGAGCGAGGAGCTGATCGCGCGGACCAAAATGCTGCTGATTTCGGGAACCGCCTTGGCGCAAAGCCCGTCGAGGGAAGCGGTGTTTCAGGCGCTGGTCTACGCGCGCAGGCACGGCGCCGTCGTGGCCTTCGATCTCGACTATCGCCCGTACACGTGGAAGTCGGAGGAGGAGACGGCCGTCTATTACAATCTGGCGGCGGAGAAGTGCGACATCCTTCTGGGGACGCGCGAGGAGTTCGACATGATGGAGCGGTTCGAGCGCAACCCGGACCGCAGCGACCGGGTGACGGCGGAAAAATGGTTTGATCACGCCGCCCGGATCGTCATCATCAAGCACGGCAAAGCGGGTTCGATCGCCTACACCAAAGATGGAGCGAGCCACCGGGCCCGGTCGTATCCGGCCAAAGTCGTCAAGACGTTCGGCGCCGGCGACGCCTACGCCGCCGGCTTCCTGTACGGCGTGTTGCAGGGGTGGACGCTGGAGAAGAGCATGTCGTTCGGGAGCGCGGCGGCCAGCATTGTCATTTCCAGCCATAGCTGTTCCGACGCCATGCCCACGGCGGATCAGGTCGAGTCGTATATGGCCAGCTGCGAGCGGGGCGAAATTGTCGGATAACGGTTGAACCGGGCAAAGAGGAGGGCATCTAACATGACGCAAGTGCTGAAAAATTGGATTGCAGGCCGCTGGGTCGAGGCGCAAACGGACCGTACCGAACCCGTCTACAATCCGGCGACGGAAGAAGTGCTGGCATCGGTTCCGCTGTCCACGAAGGAAGATGTCGACCGGGCGGTAGCTGCCGCCAAGGAGGCGTTCAAGGCGTGGAGCCGCACGCCGGTGCCGCGCCGCGCAAGAGTGCTGTTCAAGTACCAGCAGCTGCTGGTGGACCATTGGGAGGAGCTGGCGCGCCTTGTGACCCTGGAGAACGGCAAAAGCTACAACGAGGCGTACGGAGAGGTGCAGCGCGGCATCGAGTGCGTCGAATTCGCCGCGGGAGCGCCCAACCTGATGATGGGCAAGCAACTTCCCGACATCGCCACCAATCTGGAATCGGGCATGTTCCGGTATCCGGTAGGCGTCGTCGGCGGCATCACGCCGTTCAATTTTCCGATGATGGTGCCGTGCTGGATGTTTCCGCTGGCGATCGCGTGCGGCAATACGTTTGTGCTCAAGCCGTCGGAGCGGACGCCGCTGCTCGCCAACCGCCTGGCCGAGCTGTTTCGCGAAGCGGGATTGCCGGATGGCGTGTTGAATATCGTTCACGGCGCGCATGACGTGGTGAACGGCATTCTGGAGCATCCCGGCGTTGCCGCCGTGTCCTTCGTCGGCTCCCAGCCGGTGGCCGAATACGTCTACAAGACGGCTTCCGCCCACGGCAAGCGCGTGCAGGCGTTGGCCGGCGCCAAAAACCACACCATCGTCATGCCGGATGCGGACCTGAACCTGGCCGTCAAAGAGATTATCAACGCCGCCTTCGGTTCGGCCGGCGAGCGCTGCATGGCCTGCTCGGTCGTCGTGGCGGTCGGGGAAATCGGCGACGAGCTTGTCCGGAGGCTGGTGGAAGCGGCGGACGGCTTGACGATCGGCAACGGGCTGGAGCCCGGCGTATTCCTTGGCCCCGTCATTCGCGATTCCCACAAGGAGCGGACCTTGAAATATATCGAGATCGGAGAAAAGGAAGGCGCGCTGCTGGTGCGCGACGGACGCAAGGACTCCGCCGCGAGCGGCCAAGGCTATTTCGTCGGCCCGACGCTCTTCGACAACGTGCAGGCAGGGATGAAAATTTGGCAGGACGAAATTTTTGCGCCCGTTCTGTCCATCGTTCGCGCCGATTCGCTGGAAGAGGCGATCGAGATCGCCAATCGCTCGGAATTCGCCAACGGCGCCTGCATTTTCACGAAAAGCGGAGCGGCGGTGCGGCAATTCCGCGAGACGATCGACGCGGGCATGCTCGGCGTCAACCTGGGCGTTCCGGCGCCGATGGCGTTCTTCCCGTTTTCCGGTTGGAAGAAGTCTTTTTACGGCGATTTGCATGCGAACGGCAACGACGGACTCGAATTTTACACCCGCAAGAAAATGGTGACGGCCCGTTGGTAACGGCGGATGGGGGGAAACGTTGATGGCACTCGTGTCCATGACCGAAATGCTCCGAAAGGCGCTGGAAGAGCGATACGCCGTCGGCCAGTTCAATCTGCTGAACCTCGAGTTTGCACAAGCGATTCTGCTGGCCGCGGAAGCCGAACGGGCCCCGGTCATTCTCGGCGTCAGCGAAGCTTATGTCCCGTACATGGGCGGCCTGAAGACGATTTCGCGCATGGTCCGCTCGCTCATGGAGCATTTGCGGATTTCGGTTCCGGTCGCGCTTCATCTCGATCACGGCACCACGTATGAATTATGCATCCGGGCGCTTCGCGCAGGCTTTACGTCCGTCATGATCGACGCCTCGCATCTGGAGCTTTCGCGCAACATCGAGGTGACTTCGCGCGTAACGGAAGCGGCGCATGCGCTTGGCGCCTCCGCCGAAGCCGAGCTGGGCCGGATTACCGGCAGGGAAGACGATCTGATCGTGGAGGAAGCGGAAGCCATGTATGCCGTGCCCGAGGAGTGCGCCAAGCTGGCGAGGGAGACGGGCGTCGACTGCCTTGCCCCGGCGCTCGGCTCGGTCCACGGCCCGTACCGCGGCCAGCCGCGGCTCGGCTTCGAACGGATGGGCGAAATTCAGCGGCTGACGGGCTTGCCGCTGGTCTTGCACGGCGGAAGCGGATTGCCGGAAGAGGAAATTCTGCAGGCCATTTCGCTGGGCACCGCCAAAATCAATGTGAACACGGACAATCAGATGGCCTTCACGGCGGCAATACGGACATATCTTCAGGAACATCCCCAGGCTTACGACCCGAGACATTACTTCATCCCGGCGAAGGAAGCGGTTCAAGCGGCGGTTCGGGCCAAAATCCGGTTGTTCGGCAGCTCGGGAAGAGGATAGGAGGAAACGGCAGATGGCTACCTTAAAGATCGGCATTATCGGCGCCGGCCGAATCGGCAAAATCCATGCCGACAATTTGCTGCGGCATCCGAATGCGGAAGTCGTCGCGGTCAGCGACCTGTTCGCCGGTCCCGAGCTGGAAGCTTGGGCGGCGGCGCGGGGAATCGGCTTGTTGACCAAAGAAAGCGCCGACTTGATTCATCATCCGGACATCGATGCGGTCTTTATTTGTTCTTCCACGGATACCCATGTGCCTCTGATCAAGCAGGCGGCGCAGGCGGGCAAGCATATTTTCTGCGAAAAGCCGATCAGCATGGAGATCGAGCGTACGGAGGAAGCGCTGGAGGCGGTCCGCAAGGCGGGAGTCAAGCTGCAAGTCGGCTTCAACCGGCGCTTCGACCATAATTTCAAACGGGTGAAAGAACATGTGGAAAGCGGAACGATCGGCGTCCCGCACATCGTCAAGATTACGTCCCGCGATCCGAGCCCGCCGCCGGAAGCGTATATCCGGACTTCGGGCGGCCTGTTTATGGATATGGCGATTCACGATTTCGACATGGCCCGTTTTCTGTCCGGAAGCGAAGTCGTCGAAGTTTTCGCACAGGGAGGCGTGCTCGTCGATCCGGTGTTTGCCGAATGCGGCGATATCGATACCGCGGTCATTACGCTGAAGTTCGCGAACGGGGCGTTCGGCGTCATCGACAACAGCCGCAAAGCGGCGTACGGGTACGACCAGCGCGTCGAAGTGTTCGGGTCGAAAGGAGCGGTGGCCGCGGCGAACGACTTTCCCAATTCGGCGGTCGTCAGTACGGAAGCGGGAATCTCATCCGACAAACCGCTTCATTTCTTCCTGGAACGGTATGCGCAAGCGTACGAGGACGAAGCCAGGCAGTTCATCGACAGTCTAGCCAACGGCACGCCGGTGCCGGTCGACGGCGAAGACGGACTGCAGGCCGAGCGCATCGCGCTGGCCGCAAAATGGTCTTTCCGGCTGAATCGCGTCGTCAAGCTTGACGAAATTGCGGAGTTGCGGAGCCTGCAGGCCAATTGACGAAAGGGAGGTGCGACGGTTGTCCAAATTGCTGATTACCCCGGACTCCAACGCCGCAAGCGGCAAGTTGATTTCGATTACGCCGGCTTCTGCCGGCTGGACGTACGTCGGCTTCGAGGTGTTCAAGCTGTCCGAAGGACAGTCGCTCGCGCAAGAGACGGGCGCGCGGGAAGTGTGCCTCGTCCTGCTGAGCGGGGTGGCGGATGTCGCCACTTCAACCGAGCAGTGGCGGGGAATCGGCGGCAGGATGAGCGTGTTCGAGCAGACGCCGCCGTACTCCGTTTACGTGCCGAGCGGGGACCGCTACCGGGTGGAGGCCAAAACGGCGCTGGAGCTGGCCGTCTGCTCCGCTCCGGGAAGCGGCGGTCATCCCGCCCGGCTGATCCCGCCCGAGCAAGTCGGGATCGAAATCCGCGGCAGCGGCGCGATCGAGCGCCGCGTTCACAACATCTTGCCCGAGCAAGAACCGGCCGACAGCTTGCTGGTGGTCGAGGTGTTCACGCCGGGCGGGCACTGGTCCAGCTACCCGCCGCACAAGCACGACAGGGACGCGCTGCCGGATGAATCGCTGCTGGAGGAAACGTATTATTTTCGCGTCCGGCCCGAGCAGGGGTTTGCCCTTCAGCGGATCTACACGGACGACCGCTCGCTGGACGAGACGCTGGCGGTCAAGGACGGCGAGGCGGTTCTCGTGCCTTGCGGCTATCATCCGGTGTCGGCTCCTCCAGGCTACGACGTTTATTACTTGAACGTAATGGCCGGTCCGCGCCGCACCTGGAAGTTTCATAACGATCCGGACCACGCTTGGATCCTGTCGGCAAACGCGAAGCCGTAAGCGGGCGCTCAACGGTTGCAACCGTCCCGGCGGATTCCTATAATTGTAATAAAGAGAGGGGATGGCGCGCCCATCCCTTACTATTTTCTTAAGAGGGACCCGAATGAAAGCGACGATTTATGACGTGGCCAAAGAGGCCGGCGTGTCGATCGCCACGGTATCCAATGCGATTAACGGGAAGGGCAAGATCAGCAAGAAGCGGCGCGAGCAAATTTTCAAAATCATGGAAAAGCTCAACTACCAGCCGAGCCGGATCGCATCCGCGCTCGTCGGGAAGAGAACCTATACGTTGGGGCTGCTCATTCCGGATATTTCGAACCCTTTTTTCAGCGAAATCGCCCGCGCGATCGAGGATCATGCCCATCAGACCGGCTACAGCGTCATCATTTGCAGCACGGACAACAAGGACGAGCGCGTCGAACGGTATATTTCCGTGCTTGAGCAGAACAGCGTCGACGGCATCATCATCGGGACGGGCATCGACAACCTGGACATTTTGACGCAGCTTCAAGAAAGAGGCGTTCCCTTCGTCATGATCTCGCGGGAGACGTTTGCGCTGGCCGCCGATACGGTCGTCGCCGACGACTTTGTGGGCGGGATGCTGGCCGCACGGCATTTGGCCGAACTGGGCCACCGCCGCATGGCCATTCTCTCCGAGAACTTGAAGGTGAGCAGCAGCCGCGAGCGCATTCGGGGTTTTAAGCAGGGGCTGCTCGATATGGGCGTTCCGTTTGACGACGCCGACATCGTCATTTGCGAATACCGGATCGAGGAGGGGAGACGGGGCGCTCAGGAACTGCTGGCGCGCGCGGACAAGCCGACGGCGATTTTTTGCTGCAACGATTTGCTCGCGATCGGCGCCATGCAGGTAGCGAGACAGCTTGGCGTCAAAGTGCCGGACGACCTGTCGATCGTCGGTTTTGACGACACCATTTTGGCCAGCGTGACGAACCCGCCGCTGACGACGGTCGCTCAACCGATCGAACAGATGGGCAAGCAGGCTTTTCAATTGTTGATCCACAACCTGGACAATGCGGACGCCGCCAAGCAGCGGGTCGTCATTCGGCCGGAGCTGACCGTCCGGCAGTCGACCGGTCCCGTCCGATCCTGACTGGAGCGGCGCCGAATGGCGGTCCGGAAGCCATGGAATCGAACGTGCGCAACGACAGCAGGGCATCCGTCAATGGCCCTGCTTTTTTGCTGCCGCTTCGGGAGCGCCGTTTCTTTTTTGGGCCGCTGTTCCACTAACCCATGGCCGCAATGCCAAACTCAACAAGGCAAACAACGCTCCCAGCAACGCAAAGACGATCCCGGCTTCCGTTTCAGCCAGCAACAGGCCCGATGCGACAGGACCGGCGGCCATTCCAATGTACCGGATAAAATTAAACATGCCCATTGCACTGCCCCTGTTGCGCTCAAATTCATTCGCGATCATCGTCGAGTACAGAGGGGTTATGACCCCTATACATATCCCGTACACCGCCAGAGCGGCAACCATCCCGGTCAGCGTAAACGACTGCGTTACGGCAAAAAGCAGCATGCTGCCCGCTGCCGCGAGGTTTCCAAACCCACAGATATGCTTGAGCGGAATTCTGGCTTGAAGATATTTGAAGAGCGTGCTTCCCGCAATTGTGCTTCCCGCCATTGGCAAATACAGCAATCCTACGGTTTTCAAGCCGACATGATAGCGGTCCGTCAACAAAACGGGCAGATAGACAATTACGGCGAAATAAACGAAGAAGAACAAGAAGCTTAAGATCAAAATCGAGTTCCCGGTCTTATTGGTAAAAATAGCTCCATAATGGTTCAGCAGCTTGCTTGGATTTATGGATTGCTTCGCATCCGGCCTGTCTTTTGGAAAATAAAGCTGATTGGCTAGCAGGAGAATGGCCGAGGCGACGGCAAGAAACCAGAAAATGCCGGGATAGCTATAGCGGTCTCCAATAAACCCTCCCAATACCGGAGCCGCGGCCGGAGCGACGGACAGCAGCATTTGGTACGTCCCCATCGCTTTCCCGCGGTGGCTTCCTTGAAACAGCCTCCCGATCGTCGTTGCCGCAATAAGCGGGATAGCGGCGGTCCCGACGGCTTGCAGCACCCTGAATAGAAGAAAAACCGGAAAATGATGCGCAACGGCGCAGCCGATGCTGGAAGCGGCGGTCAACAGGATGCCCGGGATCAGAACAAATCGGGCTCCTTTAAAATCGACGAGCGGTCCGAGAACAATCTGCATGATTGCCGTAACGAAAATAAACAGCGATACCGACAGATTCACCTGGTCCATGGAAACGTGGAACGAGTCCCTGACCAGAGGGAGGATGGGCGAATAAATATTTTGGTTTAACGAGGCAAAAAAGGCGCTTATACAAATCAGATACAAAATGAACCCGGCGCTCCCTTTAACGCTCCTCATCCTGGGTCCCCTGCCTTTCCGCCAGTTCCTCCGTAATTCGGGCGGTCAGAGCTCGGAGAAATGTTAAAATGACATCCTGCTCCTGATCCGTAAAGCTGTTAAGGAAAAGGTAAAACTGCTGCTCTTTCCGCTTATGAACCGCTTCGTGCAGTTCAAATACTTGCTTTCCTTTCGGAGTCAGCCGAAAATACACTTCTTTCTTGTTGTCCGTCAATTGAAGGCGTTTGATCAGGTCCGCTTCCGACAATTTTGCGGTAATTTTTGTAATATTGGCCTTGGACAGATTCATTTTTTTGGCGATGGCCATGTTGTTGATGGGTTCATGCCGGCCGATACACGCGATGACATGAATACTGGTCATATTTCTGGGGAGAATCTTTAATTGTTCTCCTGTCGCCTGATTAAAAAAATCCTGAAGCTCCGTATCCGCCTTCTGTTCGTTAAGATGCAACAGCCGGATATACATTTCGTATATCATCTCTTTTGCCAGATCGGTCATGGTGCTCGCGCTCCCTTCGGATTTATCGCTCATCTTTCTTCTGTGCAAAATAATCGTTTACCAGGAAACAAAATTATTCTATTCCTTGTTGTTATAAACTGTCAACTTTCCTTGGTATTCGTGGACATTAACCATTGTTTCATTTTCGTTTACATATAAACTATTTTATTTAATCTCATCCGTTATATCCTTGAATTGCTGGATCAAACCAGTTGACAAAATCCCGCCGGCCAAGGTTAAGTTATACTGAATCGGGTCATTTGCCCGGCATTTGCGGTAGCGCTTTCTTTTTTCGGATTTCATCATTCGGGTTCCATACCGGAATCAAGCGATAAAAGCAAAGCGGCAGCGACCGAAGGGCGGGGGAGAGTTGGATGAAGCTCGGACGGATCAATACGTTGCGGAATCAGATTTTTACCGGCTTTATGCTCGTGATGCTGATCGTGCTGGCGACGGCCGGGATTTTCACTTACGACAGGGTGTCGGTTCTGCTGCGCAACAGCGCCGAACGGCATATTCAGCAGACCGCCATTCAGGCGACGGGCAAGCTGGAGGCGCTGCTGGGACAGATCGATACGTTGACGACGCAGGTGGCCACGAATGTGTCCGTGCAGCGGCTTCTCGCTCGGGAGACCGAGGGGAGGCGGGCGAGCTTCGAAGAGCGCCAGTCGCTGCAGCAGGTTGCCGGAAACTATCAGGCGTATGCGACGGGCATCCGTTCGCTCGAGCTGTACACGACCGATTACCGAAGGCTGTTCCCGCTCGACGACGCGAGTTTGAACAGCCGGGTGCCGGCCGAATGGATCGCCAGAGCGGATCAAGAGCAGGGACGGCTGGTCTGGCTTGGGCTCGATCCGAACGATACGGACGTCGTCGTCGCCATCCGCCGGGTCCGGCTTGTCGAACGCTCTTTTTCGCATGGCGGCTATTTGACCGTTCGCATCGATCGGAGTTATTTCGGCCTTGCCGATTCGTCGGCGGACCGCGATCCCTCCGCCCGGGAATCGATGATGCTGCTGGACGAAGCGGGCCGCACGATCTCGTCCGATTTCCCGTCCGCCGAAGGGGCGGAGGCGATTCGCAACGGGACGGGCCGATACGTCACCGTCGCCGGAGAGAAGTATATCGCGGTCCGGGAGCGGTCGGAGACGACCGGCTGGACGCTCGCCATCCTGACGCCGGTCGATTATACGACCGAAGGCATCTCCGTGCTTCGCGCCGCCGTTATCGTGTCCGGCGCCGTAGGCGGCCTGCTGTTTCTGATTCTCGCGTTCATTCTGTCGACGATGATCACGCGGCCGATCCTCAACCTGATCAAGGCGATGCGCGGCGCCCGGCTCGGCACGCTGAGGCCGAATCCGAGCACGTCTTCCACGGTCGAGATCAACGAACTCAATCACACGTACAATCGGATGGTCGCGCATTTGAACGAGCTGATCGAAGTCGTTTACCAGAAAGAGATCAACCAGAGCCGCACCGAGCTGAAAGCGCTGCAGGCGCAGATCAATCCGCACTTTCTGTTCAATACGTTGGAAGCGTTCTATTGGGCGCTGGAGGATAAAGGGGAGGAAGAGCTGGCGCGCATCGTCGTCGCCATGTCCGGCCTGTTCCGCTACGTGATCGGCCGTCCGGACGAGGACGAGTGGGTGACGCTCGGGGACGAGCTCGATCATGCCGAGCGTTATCTGCAGATCATGGAGATGCGCATGGTCGATCGCTTGTCCTGGCGGATCGAAGCCGACGAGGAGAGCCGCCGGGTGCCGACCCCGAAGCTGCTCATCCAGCCTTTGGTGGAAAACGCGATTCTGCACGGCGTAGAGCAGCGCGTCGGGCCGGGAACGGTCATTCTGCGCGCCTGCGCTTCGTCCCGGCCGGGATATACCGTCGTGTCGGTCAGCGACGACGGGCCCGGCATCGACGAAGCGACGCTTCGCTCGCTGCGCGAAGCGATGGAGCAGGGCCGCTCGTTCTCCGGCAGGGGCGCGGGCGTCGGCATTGTCAACGTCCAGCGCAGACTGCAGCTTTATTACGAAGGGCGGGCGAGCGGCCTGAACATTTGCAGCACGGAGGGTCAGGGCGCCACGTTCAGCTTCGAGATCCCAAACGAAACTCGGGGGGGAATGCCGCATGAAGACGATTCTGATCGTAGATGATGAGCCCAGAACGAGACAGGGCATCCGCAAGACGCTGGAGGCATGGTCGCTCGGCCGTTACCGGATCGAAACGGCGTCGAGCGGCGTCGAGGCGCTTGCCTGGCTGAAAGAGAACGAAGCCCATCTGCTCATCACCGACATTCGGATGCCGGAGATCGGCGGTCTTGATCTGGTGGAAACGCTAAGCGGCATGCCGCATCCGCCGGTCGTCGTCGTCATCTCCGGCTATCCCGAATTCGACTACGCGCATAAGGCGCTTCAGCTTGGCGTCGTCGAATATTTGCTGAAACCGATCGACAAGTCCAAGCTGGTTCAGGCCATCGAGCGCGCGCTCAAGAGGCAGGAAGAGCTGCATCGGATCGAGCGGATGGAGAAGCTCGTCGATCCGAAGCTGATCGAAGCGGGAGAACAGGAGCTAAAGCACGGCACCTTCGTGCGCGAAGCGATCCGCTATCTGGACGAGCATCTGGCGGAGCCGGTGTCGCTGCGCGAAGTGGCGGATCGCCTGCATCTGAACGCCAGCTATTTCAGCGTGCTGTTCAAGGAACAGACCGGCCTTACGTTCAGCGATTACTTGACCCGCAGGCGGGTGCAGCGGGCCAAGGAGCTGCTGGCGGGCACCCGTCTGCCGATTCAGGAGATCGCCGAGCGCGTCGGCTATCAGTCGGCGAAATATTTCGCGAAAGTCTTCCGTTCCCTGGAGTCGGTCAGCCCGGGGCAGTATCGTCAAAACCTGGCCGATTCCGAGGAAAAAATCCAATAAAAGTGGTCATCGTCCCAATCCCCGTGACCTTCAACCAAACCCGATCCGGTGATAGCATGTCATTAAAGCGATTACAAAAACAAATTCTTCAACGGAAAAGGGGTTGTAAACGTGTTCAAGCGGAAATGGACAACGACGATGGCTTTGACGCTTACCCTGGGTCTTGTTCTCGCTGGCTGCGGAAAAAACGATGCCGGCCAGAACGCCGCGGAACCCAGCGGCAGCAAGGATGCCGGCGGAGACAAGGTTACGATCCAGTTCATGCATCTGTGGCCGGAAGGCGTCTCCGCAGGGCAGAACAAGATCGTCAACCAGATTATCGAAGCGTACCAAAACGAGCATCCGAACGTCACGATCAAGCAGGAAGTGCTGGACAACGAGCAGTACAAAAACAAGCTGAAAGTGCTGGGCTCGTCGAACAATTTGCCGGATGTAGGCGTGACTTGGGCGGCCGGATTCCTGCAGCCGTACGTGGACGGCAAGCTGTTTACGCCGCTTGACGACCTGCTGACGGGCGAGCTGAACGGCAAATTCGTCGCTGGAACCACCGAAGCTTACGCGATTAACGGCAAAACGTATGCGCTTCCGCTGGAATTCAACATCGCTCCGGTCTACTACAACAAGACCATTTTCGAGCAAAACGGCTTGCAGGTTCCGCAAACGTACGAACAATTCAAGCAAATCGTGAAAACGCTGTCCGACAAAGGCATCGCGCCGATCGCGCTGGGCAACAAGGACCGCTGGACCGGTTCCCTCTGGTACATGTACCTGGCAGACCGCATCGCGGGACAAAAAGTGCTGGCCGACGCGATCAGCGGTTCCGGTTCGTTCGAAGACGAAGGCCTCGTGAAAGCGGCCAAAGAAGTGCAAGCGCTTGTCGACAGCAATGCGTTTGTGAAAGGCTTCAACGGGCTGTCCAACGAAGAAGCGAAATCGGAATTCCTGAACGGCAAAGCGGCGATGTACCTGATGGGCACGTGGGAGCTTCCGAATTTCACGACCAACGAAGAGATTCCGAAATCGTTCCGCGACAGCGTAGGCTTCTTCAAATTCCCGACGGTCGAAGGCGGGAAAGGCGACATCAACAGCTGGGTCGGCGGTCCGGGCGTTGGCTTGTTCGTATCGGAAAATTCGAAGGTCAAAGAAGAAGCGAAAAAGTTCGTCGAATACTTCGTGACCAAATGGGGCGAGCAATCCGTCACCGGCGCGGGCGTCATCCCGGCGACGAAGGTCGATACGTCCACGATGGATCTGCCGCAGCTGTATATCGATCTGTTTAACGAGATGAACAAGGCGAGCAGCATTACGTTGTTCGCGGATGTCCAAATGAAACCGAATGCCGCCGAAACCCATCTGAACATGATTCAGGCGCTCTTCGGCAAAGCCGTGACGCCGGAGAAGTTCGCCCAAGAGCATACGGCGGCCATCTCCAAAGGAAACTGACGGTTCTCTGGCATCGATAAAGGGGAGGCGGACGATTCGACCGGATCGGGCCGCCATCCCCTGATTCATTCGGAAAGGGTGCAGCCGCTTTGGATAAAGTATTGTCGAACAAGAAAATGATTGCGCTGTATGTGCTGCCTGCCCTGCTTCTGATATTGGCGATCGTCTATATCCCGATCGTCCTGACCGCCTTTTACGGCTTGCACGAATGGAACGGCATCGGCGCGATGACGTTCATCGGTCTGGGCCATTACAAAACGTTGATGCAAGACAAGGCATTCTGGAGCAGCGCGGGGCATTCTTGCCTGCTGGCGATCTTCTCGGTGCTTAGCCTGATTCTGTATCTGATCGTCGCGATGGTGCTGGCCGCCCGGATCAAGGGGGCGAATCTGTTCCGCAAAATTTACCTGATCCCGATGCTGTTGTCGTCGGTGGCCATCGCCCAGCTGTGGCTTCGGGTTTATCATCCGACGAACGGCATCCTGAACAGCTTGCTTGTTTCCATTGGAATCGACAATCCGCCCGCATGGCTTGCCGAGCCTTCGATCGTGCTGTATGCCTTGTTCATTCCGATCTTGTGGCAGTACGCAGGGTTTTACATTCTCATTTACTATGCCGCATTAAAAAACATTCCGTCTTCGCTGGAAGAAGCGGCGAAGATCGACGGCGCGAACGCGCTGCAAATCGCCTGGAAGATCAAGCTTCCGCTCGTGATGGAGGTCGTGAAGGTCACGATCGTCCTGGCGGCCGTCGGGTCCTTGAAATATTTCGACCTGATCTTCGTCATGACGGACGGCGGTCCGAACGGCGCGAGCGAAGTGATGGCCTCTTACATGTATCACGAGGCGTTCAGAGCTTACGATTTCGGCTACGGAAGTGCCATCAGCTTTTTCCTGCTCGTCATCTGCCTCCTCGTTACCTGGGTCATCCGCAAGCTGACCGCCGCCAAAGACACGATACAATACTCGTAAGGAGGAACGCATCATGACGATCGGAGACGCGGGGCGCCTTCAATACAACAGCATGCCCGCAGCAAGGCCGGAGATCGGACGCAAGTTCGGTTACGCGCTGCTCTACGTCGTGCTGGTCGCCGTGGCCGTGCTGCAGTTGCTTCCGCTGGTATGGCTGCTGTTTTTCTCGTTAAAAAACAACCAGGAGGTATTCGATCAGCCGGCGCTGTCGCCGCCTCTCAATCCGCATTGGGAAAACTACGCGAAAGTATGGAACGCGGGCAATATCGGCGTCTACTTCCTGAACAGCGTCTGGATTACGGTCGTCGCGACCGTGATCACCGTCCTGCTGGGAAGCCTGGTGACGTTCGCCCTGACGCGGATGAAATGGAAAGGACGCGCTTTCGTGCTCGGCCTCTTCATGGTCGCGATGATGATTCCGGTCCATTCCACCCTCATTCCGTTGTTCAGCATGTTCAGCGAGCTCGGCCTGACGGATCGCCCGTTGTCGCTCATCCTGTCGTACGTCGCGTTTAATATGCCGATTACGATCATGATTTTGCTCGGCTTCTATTATGCGTTGCCGCGGGAAGTGGAGGAGGCGGCGATCATCGACGGCTGCTCGGTCAACCGGATGTTTTTCCGGATCATCCTGCCCATGACCGCTTCCGTGCTCGCGACAACGACGATCATCAACCTGATCTACAACTGGAACGAATTCATCTTCGTCAACACGTTCATCAGTTCGGACACGAACAAGACGCTGACGGTCGGCGTCCAGAACTTCGTCGGCCAATATACGACCGACTGGGGTGCGATCGGCGCTACGCTGATGATCAGCATCCTGCCGATCCTCGTCGCGTACCTGTTCTTAAGCGACCGGATCGTGGAAGGAATCGCCGCCGGTTCGGTCAAGGGATAATGCAATCGCCCCGAAGCCTCCATGTTGGAGATTCGGGGCGATTTTTTTTGACTTGCTTTATTGCCTGGTCCTCGGCGGTCTTCGGGCAGTCACTTTGCCGTCAATTTGAAAATCGCGGACTGTGCCGGGCCAAGCCGGACCGTCCATTCGCGGCCGACGGCCGTCCGGGCGCCCGACCACAGATCGGTTGCGGTGTAGCGTGCCGATTCCATTAGACCCGCCCGCCGCAGGTCGATCGTCTTCAGGGTGTCGCTATGCGTGTAGTGTACGGGTTCATCGGTCCGAACGGCGTCCGGATGCAGGATTATCCGGACCTCGTCCGCCGGATGGACGACCGCTGGCAAGGCGTCATCGTTCCGCTGTTCCACGATCTGATCCGCATGGCCAAAGTCGACGGCATTGTCCGCGTGGACGTCGATCCGGACGTGCTGCTCATCTACACGCTGCTCGTCCGCAAATCGTTCGCCGACGCCCCGATGCTGCCGGAGAGCATGAGCATGAAGGATCTCGCCCAAAAATTTTACGACCTGTACCTGTACGGCGTCATCGAGCGCGGGACGGAGGCCTAGGGCTCCGGAGACGCGCTTTCCGCAAAGCGGGCACTATTCATCGGTTTAAGGAGCGATTGATCGTGCATCCGGCTTCGGAATTTCCGGATACGGAGGAGGATAAGGATGAAAGCGCGCCAGTTCAAGAAGTGGGAGGAAATCCGGAAAAAAGGAAAAAAGAAATTCATCCTGCATCATGGCGTCATAGGATGGGGCCTTCCGTGCGGCGTCTTGTTCCCCTTTGTCAGCTCGTTTTTGGAGAATTCCAGCGTTCGGTTTGACCAGTCCTTTTTTTCGTTGCTTGCCGCTTCCCTGGTCCTGTTCCCCTTGGTGGGAATCCTATTCGGCTTATGGATCTGGCACGGGTTGGAGCAGGCATACAAGAAAAACATAAATGAGTAGAAGAGGCGAAAACATAAAGCTCGAGCGTTTGGATCATTTTGTGCTGACCGTTAAGGATATGGAAGCGTCGCGCCGGGACCGATCGAATCGGTTTACATTCGCGGCCCGGATGATAACCTTGTCGAGATTTCGTGTTATATTTGAAAAAAAACGGGGAGCGCTACGCCCGCTAGGCGGCGCTCCCCGCCGTATTTATATGCAGCGCTTGCCGCGTTCATGAACTCTTCATCCGTTCTTCATCAACCCTTCATGCGAAACATCCGGCAGCTTGTTATGATCGGCATAGACAAGTGCGGCCGCGGGCGCGAAGCCGCATGGGCCGCGGTCCTGCCGGACCGTTTTTGTTCGAAGGGAGGAACCATTCATGGATTCGTCGGTTTTCGTTTTGTTCGGAGCGACGGGGGATTTGGCGCACCGCAAGCTGTTCCCCGCCTTATATAATCTTCATCTGGAAGGCAAGCTGCCGCGCGGGTTCGCCATCGTGGGACTGGGGCGCAAGCCGTTTTCGGAAGAGCAATTCCGCGGCCGCGTGAAGGAGGCGCTCGCGCGCTTTTCCCGGCGCGGCGCGGACGATTCGGCGGCGCAAGCCGAATTTTTGCGGCTCGTCCATTATCAAATCCTGGAGGCCGACCGGGCGGAGGATTACAAGCGGCTGCTCGACCGGGTCGAAGGGCTGGAGCGCCAAGCCGGCATTCCCGGGAACCGGCTGTTTTACTTGTCCGTCTCGCCGGACTGGTTCGCCTCGATCGCGCGTTTGCTGAAGGAAAGCGGGCTGACCGGCGGTCCCGGCTGGAAGCGGCTTGCGGTCGAAAAGCCGTTCGGGCGCGACCTGGCCTCCGCCCGGGAGCTGAACCGTTCGCTGCTGGAGGCTTTTCCCGCGGAGGATATCCGCTACGTGGACCATTATCTCGGCAAGCCGATGGTGCAGAATTTGCAGGCCTTCATCTCGGCCAACCCGGTGCTGAAGGCGGTCTTGAACAACCGCTACGTGGCCAACGTCCAGATCACCGCCAGCGAAACGCTCGGCGTCGGGGAGCGGGCGGGCTACTACGACCGCGCGGGCGCCGTCCGCGACATGTTCCAGAACCATATGCTTCAGCTTCTGATGATGACCGCGATGCACTCGGATGTGTATGACAAACAGCGCATACTCGAATCGGCGATCCCGATCCAGGCCCAGGACGCCGCTAACTTCGTCGTGCGGGGGCAGTACGGGCCGGGCGAGCTGGAAGGACGGAAGGTGCCGGGCTACCTGGACGAGCCGGGGGTCGCGGCCGGGTCCCGTACGGACACGTTTTTTGCTGCCCGCTTGGAGCTGGACGACCCGGTATGGGGCGGCGTGCCTTTCTTTATCCGCACGGGCAAAAGAATGAGCGAGAAGTCGACCCGCATCATCGTCGAGTTCCGCGATCCATTGGAGAAATATTCGCATGGGGAGCCGAAGCGCAATTATTTGGCGGTGCGGATACAGCCTGAGGAAAGCGTCGAGCTGCAGCTTAATCTGACCGGTGCGGACGGCGGGGCGGCCGAGACGCGGCTTCGTTATTCCATTCCGGAAGGCGAATTGCCGGAAGCCTACGAACGGCTGCTGCACGACGCGCTCAGCGGCGATGCTTCCTTTTTTGCCAAATGGCCGGAGATCGAGGCGTCGTGGCGATGGCTCGCCCCGATTTTGGAGGCGTTCGAGGACGACCGGGTTCCGCTTCATGTCTACGCGGCGGGAACCGACGGTCCGGAGGCGGCGAACCGGATGCTGGAGCGGTACGGATTCAAGTGGCTTTGACGCTCGTTCGAAATTGACGGAATTTCCAATGTAAACGTCCTCTTTTCGCGGCCGATATGCTATTCTAGGAAAAGATGTACGTACAAGCCTATAAGCTTACGGGGAGGACGTTTGAGCAATGGCGAATCAAGCTTACGAAGGAACCTATCACGGCGAACCTGCGGTCTGGCTGCGGTCGGGGCCGTACGAAGCGGCGGTGCTGCCCGGCATCGGCGCCAACCTGATCGCTTTCCGCGATACGGAGCGGGGATACAACTTTCTTCGCGAGCCGGGGGCGGACGGAATGGAAGCGTTCCGGAAAAATCCGGGCGTGCACGGCATTCCGATCCTGTTCCCGCCGAACCGGTACGACGGGGGCAAGTTTCCGTGGAACGGCAAGCTGCTGCAGTTTCCGGTGAACGAGACGGAGCGGGGCAACCATCTGCACGGCTTTTTGCACACGGCGGCCTGGCGCGTCGAGCGCTTCGGCGCCGACGATGCCGAAAGCCGCGTGACGCTGGCGCTGAAGGTGGACGCGTCGCACCCGATATACCGGTACTTGCCCTTTGTTTTTACCGTCAAGCTTGAATATGCGCTGTCGGACGAGGGGCTTCGCCAGCGGGTGTGGGTGCGCAACGAAGGGACGGAGCGGATGCCCTGCCTTCTGGCGTTCCATACCGCCGTCAATGCGCCTTTTGCTCCGGGAAGCACGAGCGAGGATATGCGGCTGAAGCTGACCATCGGCCAGCGTTGGGAAATGGACGAGCGCATGCTCCCGACGGGCCGGCTGCTGCCGCTGTCCGAGGGAGAGCAGCGGATGCGCGAAGGCGCGCAGTCGCCGTTCTTCGAGGCGATGGACAACCATTACACCGCGCAGCCCCAGGACGGCCGCAACCGGATGGAATTGACGGACACGCGCGCCGGGGTCAAGCTGGTGTACGATGCGGGAACCGCGTACAAGCAATGGATGATCTGGAACGACGGCGCGAAGGGCGGCTTTTTCTGCCCCGAGCCGCAAGTGAATCTGGTCAACGCGCCGAACGTCGATCTGCCGGCCGAGGACATCGGCCTGATCGGCCTGGAGCCCGGCGAGCTGTGGGAAGAGACGAGCCGGCTGTACGTGATCGGCTAAGACGAGAAGCCGCCGGTCTGCGTTGCGCAGAAAGCCTGAGCCTGCTGAGCCTGCCCGCATGGGCGGGCTATTTTTGTCAAGTCAAACATTAAAAAATATATATACTTGAAATAAGTTAGTTTAAGGACTATACTTCGGGTAAGACGTTCAAGCGGGAGGGAAACGCAAAATGGCTCAGCATCACGAACAAGGCGCGTACGCGCGCGGCATTCGCAAAGTCCGGACAGCGCCAATCCAGCAGGTCGGTCCGGGGCATCGCAACAGCTATATCCTGGAGCCGGGCCTTTGGGAAGAGCACGATCCGTTCCTGTTTTTGGCCGAGGACTGGTTCCGGCGCGGTTCCTTCGATCTCCATCCCCACCGGGGGATCGAGACGGTCACCTATGTGATGGAGGGCAAGCTGGAGCATTTCGACACCAAAACGAATCAAATCGATTACCTGTTACCTGGCGACGCCCAGTGGATGACGGCCGGCCGCGGCGTGATTCACAAGGAAGACCCGGCGCCCGGAGAGATGGTGCATTCGCTGCAGCTTTGGGTGAACCTGCCGCGAGCGCATAAGATGACGGAGCCCTATTATCAAAATTTGCGCAGCGCCGATATGGCGGTCCGCTCCGAGCCGGGGGCGACGATTCGCGTCTTCTCCGGTTCGTCCGGCGAGGCGAAGGCGGCTACGCGGAATATTGTCCCGGTGACGATGGTCGAATTTACGCTGGAACCGGGAGCGAAGGTGAAGCAGGAGCTGCCGGGGGCGTACAACGGCTTTCTGTTCGTGCTGGAAGGAGAAGGGCGATTCGGCCGCGACGGCACGAAGGGCGAGACGCGAAGCGTGCTGTTTCTCGATTCCGCCGAAGGCCATGAACGCAGCGAAATCGAACTGACGGCCGTCACGAAGCTTCGCGCGCTGCTGTACGCCGGCCAGCCTTTGCGCGAACCGGTCGTCGCCCAAGGTCCGTTTGTCATGAATACGTACGAGGAAATCGTTCAGGCCTACGAGGATTACCGCAACGGCAAGTTCGCCTGATGCTGCCGGTTCAACCGGTCAAAGGCGTCCAGGATCCGGTGCAGCATCCGGTGTGAAGCTTCGATCCGTTCGGCCTGCGCGCGGATTTGTTCGGCGGTTTGAATAAAGGGAGCGGGCCGGATTTGGTCCGACCACCTCTTAAGCATCGCTTCCATGCAGGCGGCCGTCGTTTCCAGGTGAAATTGCAGGCCGAGGATATGCGGGCCGAAAGCGAAGGCCTGGTTCGCGCAGGCTTCGCTGAAGGCGAGCCGAACGGCTCCCGCCGGCAAATCGAACGCGTCCCCGTGCCACTGAAAGGAATAAAAGCGGTTCGGCAGCCCATCGAGAAGCGGATGCGTCTTGTCCGTGCGCTCGATGGGGTGAAAGCCGATTTCTTTTTGCTTGTTGCGGTATACCCGTCCGCCCAGCAGCTCGGCGAGCATTTGTCCGCCCAGGCAGATGCCGAGAATGGCTTTGCCCGAAGCGATGGCCTGGCGGATGAACGTCTTCTCCGGTCGGAGCCAGGGATACTTCGATTCCTCGTATACGCTCATCGGACCGCCCATCACGATCAGCAGATCGAATGCGGCCATGTCGGGAAAAGGCCCTCCGCCCGAGGGGTCCATGACCGCATACGGAAAGCGTTTCGCTTCGGCCCAGCGGATAATCGCGCTCTCGTCGTCGAACGAGAAATGTTTCAACAGCAGCAGCCTCATCCGGTTCCCCTCCCATTTGAACGTAACGTATGCCTTTTGTCTGTATTATAATGTAAAAATAGATGACATTAAACGAAAAACATCATTTTTATGTCAGAAATGTTGTCAGAGACAAAAAGATTGATTCCTTTCGTGATAATTATTCTCATCGACGGGCATAATGCAAAAAGAAGCCGAAAAGCCCAAAAGCAGGTTTGGCTGCTTCTGGGCTTCGGATTGCGAGGCCGGCGCCGCATGGCCCGTGCCGTCATGGAATTAAAGCTTCGGCTCGAACGTTTTGCAGTCGGTCTCTTCGGAATTGCGCGCTTCCTTCCCTCGATTGCTGACGACATAGATCGAGGAAGCGGCGCATTGGTTGCCGGCTGCCCAATATTTGCAGGAATTCACTTCGCAAAGCACATCCTTGGCCATCGTTGATCACCTCCGATCCTCTTCTTAGGATGGGTGAAATGCGGGGCGTTCATACCCGTGCGAAGCCGGTCCGCGTTGGCCGGCTTGTTTGGCATGAAAAATTCTTCCGCTGCCGATCGCACCCAAGCGCCGGCCCGTTTTCGTGTATAATGGATTCGACAAAACCTAAAGCGGGGGGCTGACGCGGGGTGTATCATACAAAGAAGCTGCTTATGCTCGGTTCGGGGGAACTGGGCAAGGAAGTGATCATCGAAGCGCAGAGGCTGGGCGTCGAGACGGTGGCGGTAGACCGTTACGAAGGGGCGCCGGCCATGCATGTGGCGGACCGCAGCTACGTCATCGACATGCTGAACGCGAAAGCGCTGCGCGAACTGGTGGAAAAGGAGAAGCCGGATTTGATCGTGCCGGAGATCGAAGCGATTGCGACGGCGGAGCTGGTCAAGCTTGAGGAAGAGGGTTATCGCGTGATTCCGACCGCCCGCGCGGCCCGGCTGACGATGGACCGCGAAGGCATCCGGCGGCTGGCTGCGGAGAAGCTCGGGCTGCCGACGGCCCGTTACCGTTTTGCCGACACGTACGAGGAGTTTGCCGCCGCCGTGCGCGAGATGGGATTTCCGTGCGTCGTCAAGCCGCTGATGAGTTCCTCCGGCAAGGGCCAGAGCGTCTGCCGTTCCGAAGCCGAAATCGCAAACAGCTGGCGCATCGCGATGGAGGGAGGCCGGGTTCAGCAGGGCCGGGTGATCGTGGAGGAATTTATCCGCTTCGATTCGGAAATTACGCTGTTGACCGTCCGCTCCGTGAACGGAACGCAGTTCTGCGCCCCGATCGGCCATATTCAGCAGGACGGGGACTATATCGAATCGTGGCAGCCGCATGCCATGACCGAAGGGCAGCTTGAGGAAGCCAAGCGCATCGCCCGCGCCATCACGGACGAGCTGGGCGGAGCGGGGCTGTTCGGCGTGGAGTTGTTCCTGGCCGGGGATAAGGTGTATTTCAGCGAAGTGTCGCCGCGTCCGCACGATACCGGGCTGGTCACGCTGGTCAGCCAGAACCTGTCCGAATTTGCGCTGCACGTGCGGGCCATTCTCGGGCTGCCGATTCCGGAGATCAAGCTGGTGTCCTGCGGGGCGAGCCGTCCGCTCAAGGCGGCGCGCGAGCTTGGCGAATACCGGATCACGGGAGCCGAAGAGGCGCTCGCGGTTGAGGATACGCAGCTTCGGATATTCGGCAAGCCCGTCACGAAAGCAGGCCGCCGCGTGGCTGTCGCGCTGGCGACGGCGGAGACGGTGGAGAAAGCGCGCGAGCGCGCCGGCGCCGCGCACGCAAAGCTGTCGGTCGAGGAAGCCTGACCGACCCGAAGCGCGGCTTACGTGACATAAGGCGCGCTAAAGCTGCGGCAACTGGAGGTGGCAACGATGACGATCAGCAGCCGTTTTGCCGTCGCGGCTCATATTTTGTCGCTGCTCGATATGTTCAAGGATAGCCGGCTGACGTCGGAGATGATCGCGGGCAGCGTCAACACCAATCCGGTGGTGATCCGGCGTATTATGGGCATGCTGAACAAAGCCGGCCTGGTCCGCACGAGCGCGGGCGTGGCGGGAGCGAAGCTGGCGCGGCCCATGAGCGAGATTACGCTGCTCGACGTCTACAGGGCCGTGCAGGGGGAGCAGGAGGGCTTGTTCGCCATGCACGAGAATCCGAACCCGGAATGTCCGGTCGGCCGCAATATCCAGGGCGCGCTGGAGACCGCGTTCCGCCGGGCGCAAGCCGCTATGGAAGGCGAGCTGGCCAAGGTGACGATGGCGGACATCAGCCTGGATATCTTGCGCAATGGCGCTGAAAATCATTGATTCAAGCCCGCCGTTAAGCGATAATAAAGTGGATTCCCCCATGATTTTACGGCAAAGCGAATGGCAGAGCCGGCTTTGTTTATGCATATAAGGAGGACCAATCATGCGCTATATCAGTACCCGCGGCAAAGTCGGGAAGATCGGGTTCGTCGACGCGTTTCTGATGGGGCTCGGCGATGACGGAGGCCTGCTCGTTCCGGAGGAAATCCCCGTCGTTCCCGCAGCGAAGCTGAAGGAATGGGAAACGCTGAGCTATAAGGAACTCATGTTGAATATTTTCTCCTATTATACGAATGACGAAATTCCGCAGGACGACCTGAAGGCGATGGCGGAAGCAAGCTACTCCACGTTCCGCGATCCGGAAGTCACGCCGGTGCGCAAGCTGAGCGACAGCTTGTATCTGCTGGAGCTGTTCCACGGTCCGACCTTTGCGTTCAAGGACATCGCCCTGCAGTTTATGGGCCAGTTGTACGCATATGTAGCGGCCAAGCGCAATTTGCAAATCCATATTCTCGGGGCGACTTCGGGCGACACCGGGGCGTCCGCCATCGAGGGCGTGCGGGGCAAGGAAGGCATCAAAATCTGCATTTTGCATCCGCATCAGAAGGTCAGCAAAGTGCAGGAGCTGCAGATGACGACCGTTCAGGACGACAATGTGCTCAACCTGTCCGTCCACGGCAACTTCGACGATTGCCAGGGCCTGATCAAGGAGCTGTTTGCGGACCTGGACTTCAAAGCGAGAAACCGCCTGTGCGCGATCAACTCGATCAATTTCGTCCGGATTTTGGCCCAAACGGTCTATTATTTCTATGCTTATTTCCAAGTGAAAAAACAAACGGGCGCGGAAACGGTCGATTTCAGCGTGCCGACGGGCAACTTCGGCGACATTTTCGCGGGCTATCTGGCCAAACGGATGGGACTGCCGGTGCGCAAGCTGATTATCGCGACCAACGAGAACAATATTCTGGAACGCTTCATTCGCGGCGGCCTCTACAAGCCGGGCGATTTCAAGACCACGTACAGCCCGTCGATGGACATTCAGGTGGCCAGCAACTTCGAACGCTACCTGTATTACCTTTTCGGCGAAAATCCGGCCAAAGTGGCGGAGTTGATGGAAGGGTTCAAGCGCGAAGGGAAAATCGAGGTCGGCTCCGATATTCTCTCCCGGGCGCAAAGCGAGTTCGACGCCTATGGCGTAGACGGAGACGAGTGCCTGGCGACGATCAAAAAGTATTACGCGCAAGGGCAAGGCTACCTGCTTGATCCACATTCGTCCTGCGGCGTCGCCGCGGCGGAGCGCTGCGGCGGCGACGGCGTCGTATGCATCTCGCTGGCCACCGCGCACCCTGCGAAATTCGACGAGGCGATCCGGCTGTGCGGGATCGAGCAGACGTTCCCCGACGCGATCGCGAAGCTGTTCGACAAGCCGCAGCGTCAAAAGGTCGTCAACGCGTCCCTGGAAGAAGTGGCGCGCGAGCTGGAGACGTTCTACAACGCTTGACGGGCGGTGCGAAACGGAGCAAAAGGCAACAAAAAACGGTTGGTCAGAACGTATTGTTCGTTCTGACCAACCGTTTTCTTATTTGCGCAAGTTATTGTTCCGGAGGATCTTTGTCCGGCAACTGCTTCACGTAGCTGTCGGACAGCCGCAGAAGCTCCAGCGCGCGCTCGTACTGGTCTTCGGTAATGCCGCTTTCGCTGGTGGAGTTGTCCTCAAGCGAGTAGTGCACGCCGTCGTCGTAGCCGCTGCCCGGAATGAACAGGTGGCTGTCGTCGATCACCGAACCGGAAGGCAAGTAATACCGTTCCGGAAGCAGGTTCTGCGTCGAGTTGAGCAGATCCTGGCCGAAGTGAATTTGCTGGTCCAGCGGGACGCCCAGCAGGTTGGCGACCGTCGGCAGAATGTCGACCTGACCGCCCGTTTGCTTGAATTCGGACGGATACGTAATGCCCGTCGAAGCCACAATAAGCGGGATGTTGATCATATCGGTGTAGCCGTAAGGGCGTCCGTAAATTTCCTCCATCAGCGCCTTCTCGTTGTTGTCCAGGGAGTAAATCGGCAAACCGAGATGGTCCCCGTAGATGACGATTACGCTGTTGTCCCAAACGCCGTTCGCCTTCAGTTCGTCGATAAATTCGCCCAGCGCATGGTCGGCATAGTTTTGCGCCCGGATGTAGTCGCCGACAAACGTTCCTTCGAACCGTTCGGGCAGCTTCATGTAATATTTGTCTTCCGGAATCGTAAACGGATGATGCGCGGTCATGGAGATGACATGGGCGTAGAACGGCCGGTCCGCATCGTCCATCTTCTTCAGCTCCGGAGCCGTTTTCCGGTACAGCACTTCATCCGACGCGCCGAAGAATACGGCGTCTTCCGTTCCGAAAAAGTCCTTGTCGTAGTACCGGTCGAAGCCGACCGCTTTGTACAGTTCGCCGCGGTTCCAGAACTCCACCACGTTGGTATGGAACGTCGCCGTATCGTAACCGTGCGAGGCAAGCAGCTTCGGCAAGCTCGGCAGCGCCTTTTTCACGTAGTTCATCGTGGCCGCGCCGTGCGGCGGAATATAGAGCGAAGTGTTCACGACATATTCGGCATCGGACGTATTGCCCTGGCCGACCATTTGATAGAAGTTCGAGAAATAGAAGTTTTCCTTCGCCAGCTTGTTCATGTTCGGCGTAACTTCCTGACCGTCGATCTTCAGGCCGATCAGGAAGTTCTGGAACGACTCCAGTTGGATGATAATCAGGTTTTTGCCCTTGGCCGCCTGCCAGAAGGACGGGTGCTGAACCGGCTGCACGCCTTTCAGCTTGTCGATGGCCGCTTGGGTAATCTCCTTCTTGTCCACGATCTCTTCCTCGGATTGGTCGAGAATCGAGTACAGCTCGTAGTTGAGAATGCCCATCTCCTCGGCCTTCGTCCGTTCGTTCATGCTGGCTCGGTTCGGGAGAATGTTGAACAGGCACAGAATGACCGACAGCGTGAACAAGGCGCCGATCACTTTCCGGTTTTCCCGGCGGGCGCTCATCCGTTTCCAGTTCTGAACCTTTTTGCTAGAAAACAGCATGATGCCCAAAATGACGACGTCGATGAAAATCAGCACGTAATAAGGATCCATCAAGGAAAATACGCTGTTGCTGACGGCCGTCACCTGATTGACCTGTTCGAGCGCGTGGTAAGTGGCGATAACGCCGTAGTATTTATAGTACATAAAGACGGAAAACAAGATCGCCGTAATGAACAGGTTGACCAGCAAATACCAGGCCAGCTTATGCTTGCGGGAAAACCATTCGATCAGGCAGAACAGAATCCAGAAAAACGGAATTTCGGTAAGCACCGTCCGCCAGGACGGGCCGTCGTCAAAGATGACGAACCAGGCCAAACAGCTTTTCAGCAATAAGATAATCGTAAAAAAAACGAACGGCTTGTTCCGCAGCAGCTTGTGAGGCGGAAGCAGCGACATGAAAAACCCTTCCTTTCTCCTTTCCGAATCGGGCGTAAGCCGCAAGGCAATTCCAACTCAAACCAAAAAACAGGCCGACGGTACGGGTGAATCGCCTGCTTTTTTCAACGCCAATGTTTACGTTCCCGAAATCATGCATTAACATTATGCGACGCCTGGAGAGCAATGTCAAAGAAGCCTTGCGGCAGCCATATCGGAATCAGGGGAAAGATTCGGTGCTCGCGGCCGTTTTTTCAAGGAAAATCAAGCTTTACGGCGCCATGTTCGGCATTTGTTCAAAAGCGGGCTCACAATGCGCTTCAACGCCGCTCCCGTGCTTTGAAATCCTCCGTTGCGGCCTGCGGCAGCCGGACGTCAACACCCGATTTGTGCAGCTTTTCACAAAACGTTCACGTTCCCGGCCTCCCGCTGTGATTTCGGTCACAGTGGTGAGGCTTTGTTGCTTTTAAGATGAGGTCAGAAATCGATTCAATCCAATGTTGGAGGGAATTGGAATGACCAAAGGCTGGGGTGTGCTTACAGGGTGGATGATCGCGGCGGCGCTGGCGCTGACCGCCTGCGGCGGAGGTGACGCAGGCGGCCAGGCGGGCGGGGCGTCCTCCTCGCAACCGGCGTCTTCCGCGTCTTCGGCCGCGGCCGGATCGACGAAGGCGATCACCGTCAAGGCCAGCAACTTCAAGTTCGACCAAACGGAGATCAAGGTCGCGAAGGGCGAGACGATTGCCTTGACGCTGGAGAACGAGCAGGGCAACCATTCGCTTAAAATCGACGGCTACGACAAGACCGTCAAAGGCGGCAAGACGGTGACGTTCACGGCCGACCGGACCGGAGAATTCAAATTTTATTGCGACGTGATGTGCGGTTCCGGCCATGCGGACATGGTCGGCAAGCTGATCGTGGAATGATCCGCGATCGGGAAGGGAGGCAGGAACATGGCGCAACCTGCAACAACGGACAACAAACCGCAACCGGCCGGTTCCGAGACGGGCGTTCCGAATCCGGAACCGGCGTCGCTCAAGGGAGCGTTCGTCTCCGTCATGCTGCTCGGCGCCTTTCTCGCGCTGGCCTGGGTGTCCGTTTTTATTCTGTACGTTCACAGAAGTTAACCGACTATCGCGAGGAAGCGAGAGGAGCGCACTATGCACATTCATCGGTTGGAAAAAATATGGCTTGTTTTCGGCATGTCGATGCTGGCGGTGTTTCTGATCATGCTCGGCGTATCCGCTTTCGCGATGGGCATGCAAACGCCGGGCAGCGCGCATGCGCATGCGCTCGATCCGACCCGGCTCGAGGAAACGGCGCCTTTCGACAAGCCCGGCGTGACGCAAACCGGGGACAAAGAGTACGAAGCCGTCCTGATCGCGTACGGGTTCGGCTTCAATCCGGATAAGATCGAGATTCCCGCCGGCTCGACCGTGAAATTCACCGCGACCAGCTCCGACGTCGTGCACGGCTTCGAAATTCCGGGCACGACCGTCAACTTCATGGTTCTTCCCGGGGAAGTCAGCCATCTGTCCTACACGTTCGACAAGCCGGGAGAGTACCTAATCTTATGCAATGAATATTGCGGCGTCGGACATCAGTCGATGTTCGCGAAGCTGATCGTCACTTAACAGGCCGAAAGGACGAAAACTATGCACTCGACATTTGACCGGAAAGACGGCAAACTCGTGCTTGCCCATTTGCTGTTCGCCTACGGAGCGCTTTTGCTCGGGGGCGTCTGCGGCATGCTGCAGGGCATGGTGAGGAGCGGCTCGATCACGCTGCCGGGCGGCATCGGCTACTACCAGCTGCTGACGGCGCACGGCGTGCTGATGGCGCTGGTCTTTACGACGTTTTTCATCATCGGTTTTCTGTATTCGGCAATCAGCCGGACGATGGGCGGAAAGCTCGGCGAAGCCTCCCGGAGCATGGGCTGGATCGGCTTCGCGCTCATGGGGGCCGGAACGGTTCTCGGCACGATCCTGATTTTGCTGAACAAAGCGACCGTGCTTTATACGTTCTACGCTCCGCTCAAAGCCTCGCCGTATTTTTATATCGCGCTCGTGCTCCTCGTGGTCGGCAGCTGGATCAGCGGCTACGGGGTATTCGCTCAGTACCGCAAATGGAGAAAGGAGAACGGAGGCAAGCTGACGCCGCTGCTCGGCTTCATGGCGGTCGTCACGATGCTGATGTGGCAGATCGCGACGCTCGGCGTGGCGGCGACCGTGCTGCTTCAATTCATTCCGTGGTCGTTCGGATGGACCGATACGATCAACGTCCTGCTCAGCCGCACGCTGTTCTGGTATTTCGGGCATCCGCTCGTTTACTTCTGGCTGATGCCGGCTTACATGTGCTGGTATGTGATCATTCCGAAAATCATCGGCGGCAAAATTTACAGCGACGCCCTTGCCCGGCTGTCGTTCATTCTGCTGCTGCTGTTCTCGATTCCGGTCGGCTTCCACCACCAGCTCATGGAACCGGGCATTTCGCCCTTCTGGAAATTCCTGCAGGTGGTGCTGACCTTTATGGTCGTCGTTCCGACGCTCATTACGGCGTTCTCGCTGTTCGCCACCTTCGAGCTGAACGGACGGGCGAAGGGAGCGAGGGGCCTGTTCGGCTGGGTGCGCAAGCTGCCCTGGAAGGACGTCCGCTTCTTCGCCCCGTTTATGGGCATGCTCGTGTTCATCCCGGCGGGAGCCGGCGGGCTCATCAACGCCAGCAACCAGATGAACGCCGTCGTTCACAATACGCTATGGGTGACGGGCCATTTTCACCTGACGGTGGCGACAAGCGTCGCGCTGACCTTCTTCGGCATCGGCTACTGGCTTATCCCGGCCGTAACGGGGCGCGTCCTGACGGCGGCCATGAACCGGCTGGGCATCGCGCAAACCGTGCTTTGGTGCCTCGGCATGCTGTTCATGTCCGGTGCGATGCACGTCTCCGGCCTACTTGGCAACCCGCGGCGGACGGATTATACGACGTACAACGACAGCCCGGAATCCGTGCTGTGGATGCCGTATCATACGGCGATGGCGGTCGGCGGCATCATTTTGTTCATCAGTCTGCTGGTGCTGATCCGGATCGTCGTCGGACTTTTGAGATCGCCGAAGGGGAAAACGGAGTATCCGATCGGTGAAGTGTACGACAACGCCGAAAAGACGCCCAGACTGTTCGAGCGCTGGGGCCTGTGGATCGCGGTGTCGGCCGTGCTGATCGTGGTGGCGTACACCGTCCCGTTTATCGGCATGATCGCGGGCGGCTCGGAATCGCCCGGATATGTCATGTGGTAGCCTATAAGCAAATAAAGAGGATTCGGTTCCGGCGCGCCGGGACGAATCCTCTTTATTTGTCGCGCGTTTCCCATGTGCGCAACAGCTTGCGGTAAATCACCACCATCTGATGGATCTCCTCCGCGTCCAGCGGAGCGAACATCTTTTCCATCAGCGCGACTCTTTTCTCCTGCAGTTCTTTCAGCGCGGCTTCGCCTGCCTCGGTAATTTCCAGCAGCACGACCCTGCGGTCGTTCCTGTCGCCCACCCGCCTTACAAAGCCCATCTTGACGAGCTTGTCGGAAATCACCGTCATGCCGCCCGAAGTCACGCCCAGCGTCTGGGACAAATAGGTGCTCGATTTCGGGCCTTCCGCAACGAGAATGTCCAACGTTTGAACCTGGCTTAAAGAGAGCTCCTTCGGATTGTCTTTAGACCATTCCTGCTTCCACATCCGGCTGTACCGCCGCAGCATGTTGAACAGCTCGATGACTTCTTCCTGCCTCGTTGCCACGATTGTGCCCCCAATTCGACGATATAGGTCGATTTTCTCATATATTGCCCATTATCGCCAGTAAAATCGTGAAAAATCGCGAATTATTGGGGAATGAGAGGATGAAATTTCCGAATTTTTCGCGCTCCCGTTCGAGACGGCCGAATGCGGCGGGAGAAGGCTCGACCGGGCTCCGTACAATACGCACATGGCGATCGTGGCGCCGGCAACGGTTAAAATCCCGAGCGCGCGCCGGAGCGGCGGCGTAAGCTCGGCAAGGCGGACTTCGGAGAGCCTGAACCGGTACGGTTTGCGCAGCTGGACCGCGTACAGCGCGGCGGCCAGGCAAGCGGCGGCAAGTACGGGGGTCCAGTCCGGCCGAATGCCGGAACGCGCCAAGATGGAATTGAAAAGCGAGGCCAAAGCGCCCAATACGGCTGCCTGATAAGGGAAGACGATGAGAGAGTGCACCGCGGGCGATTGGGGGCTGGGTTCCCGTACCTCGCGGTCCGCCTGCTTCGCGGCTTTCAACGGGCCGTTTCGCAGGGCGGCGATGCGCGGAAGGGAAAAGGCGAGAATGAACATGACGGGAAGCAGCACCGGCAGCAGTTGCAGCGCGATCGCGTCCCGCGCTTCGGACCATCCGGAAGATCTCCAGGTCCCAATCGCCGTGACGGTCATGCCGAAGACGGCAAACAGCAGCCAAAAGCTCCAGGTCAACGGTTTTCGGGCTTTGCGCCGCAAGCGCCCGGCGCTCCCGCCGTGCCGCAGCCCGGCCGCGCCCGAAGCGGCCAGCCAGCCGGCCAGCGCGATGATCGCCAACCAGACGCTTCCTGCATAGCTCCACGCTGAGCTCATGATCGAATCCCTCCGGATGTTTGTCCGATTTCGCCAAAGATTTAGGTCTGCTCGATGCGAATGCTTCCGGTATCGGTTTTCACCTTGATGACTTCAGGGCTGATGCCCTTCTGTTCCGGCGCGCGAATGGAGCCGGTATCGGACTGCAACTCGTAGAAGCCGTCAAAGGCTGCAGGCAAGTATACTTTCACGCTTCCCGAATCCGAATGGATTTCGGCGCTCGACGTGTCCGCCTTGCGCAGCTGGATGCTGCCGGAATCGGAGGACAGCGTGCTTTCGCCTGTCAGCTGCTGAACGCGGATGCGGCCGGAATCGGAGGAGACCGCAAGCTCCGCCTCGATCCGTTCCGCCTCGACGCTTCCCGAATCCGATTTCAGAACGAGCCGTCCGCCTTTGTAATTTTGAATCCGGATGCTTCCGGAATCGGTCGAAAGCTCTGCGGAGCCGGCGGAGGCGCCTGCAAGCCGGATGGAGCCGGAATCGGCCCGCAGCTGAAGCTTTTCCAGCGTTTCGGGATCGGACAGCCGGACGGTTACGTGATGGCGCTCGTTCCAACTCCCCCAGTCGAAGAAGCGAAAGCTCTCGCGCGGATCGAGGTCGAGTTCCAGCCGGCCGTCCCGGATCTGCGCTTCGGAGAGCCGCTTAACCGTTTCCGGCTCGGCCTTGCCTTCCATCACGATCGAGTCGGCTCCTTGCCCGGCGGCTTCGAATTCCACGTTCAGGCCTTGTGACCGGCTTCGGATCGCAAGTTCGCGGAGCTCGCCCGGGCCGAGCTTCCATTCGTGGCGGTAATCCTCCGACGTCGTGCCGGAATACAAATAAAATAAAGCCGCGCAGCCGATGGCGATCAGGATAAGTCCGAACGCGGTGTACAACCTTCTCTTCATCATACGTGCCAATCCCCCGATCCATGTATTCATGTTGCCATTGTACACAAGAAAAGACGTTTCACGAACCTGCGGGGGAAGGAGAGGCGACCTGGACTTTAGTAGGGGGTGCCTGGGGAATCTCGGATGGCTTCGAATTCGTCCAGTTGCGGCATTCAAAAAAACGGGCTCCTCCCGTTCAAAAAAAATTCACAACTCCATGTTTTTGTCACATTTTTGTGATATAATATTCACAGATAGCGTTTGCACGGGAGGAGGAATACGCATGCATAACCGTGATATGTCCAGAATGCTGAAATGGATTGCGGCGGTGGTCATTGCGTTAGGCATCGTTTGCTCTGCGATCAACATTGCGGAATTCAACGATAAGAATCTGGGCCTGATGATCGGGATCGGCTTTATGATCGGCGGCCTGCAGATTTTGATTTTCGGAGTCGCGGCTCCTCTGATGCAGAAGAAGCAGGAGACGAAGGAGAATTCCGCGGATCCGACCAAGAAATTGGCTTAAGCCGGGCGCGGCTGCGCCTGGGCAGAGAAGTGGCGGCTCGCGCCGGGAGAACCCCCGGCGCGAGCCGTTTTTGGTTTGCGGAGGCAATCGCGGAACGGAGGACGAACGGCTGAACGGTGAAAAAAGGCGGATGGAAACCGGCATATATTGGCATGGCAATCGGGGTTGAAGCCTGGCTTCACCCCTTTTTTTGGCCAAAATTCGACATACGGCAAATCGGTGAACAAATTATTGCGAAATTGAGACGGTTCCATGACGCCTTTGTTAACTGTGCGCTACTTCACAAGACTTTTTGGTATAACAGAGATGATCGATCAGAAACACGGCCATCTTTGCCGTCGGCGGTCAAAGTGGCAGCGAGGAAAGGGGAGTTTAATATGAAGAGAGGGTATCGGCGCCTCGCCGCTACGATATCGCTGGCTGCGATGGCTTTCATGCTGGCGGGCTGCGGCGACAAGATGGGGGTGCTCAACCCGAAAGGGGCTGTCGGCAAGGAACAGCTTGATCTCATTATCATTTCAACGGTTCTGTGCCTGATCGTCGTCGTGCCTACGCTCGTCATGGCATTCTGGATCGCTTGGAAATACCGGATCAAACGCAAGCAAAAAACCGACTACCAACCGGAATGGTCCCACAACACGAAAGCCGAAGCGTTCATGTGGGGGATTCCGCTCGTCGTCATTATCGCGCTGGCAAGCATAACCGCGCATTATACTTACAAGCTGGAGCCTTCCAAGCCGCTTAAGGCGGAGGCCGAGCCGATCACGATCCAGGTCGCTTCGCTCGACTGGAAATGGCTGTTCCTCTATCCGGAGCAGGGCATCGCTACCGTCAACTATTTGCAGTTTCCCGATAACGTGCCGGTGCGTTTCGAATTGACGTCCGACGCGCCGATGAACTCGTTCTGGATTCCGCAGCTCGGCGGACAAATTTATACGATGTCGGGAATGAAGATGAAGCTGCATCTGATCGCGGACGAACCCGGGGAATATTTCGGATCGGGCGCCAACTTCAGCGGCGAGCACTTCGGAGCGATGCGGTTCGTGGCGAAGGCGACCTCGCAGGACGAATTCGACAAGTGGGTGCAAGAAGTGAAAAACAGCTCGCCCGCGTTGACCAAAGAAGGCTACGACAAGCTCGCGCTTCCGGGCGTTTCCGACAAGCAATTCTTCTCCTCGTTCCCGGACGGCCTGTTCGATTGGATCGTCGTCAAGTACGGATCGGGCGGACACGGCGGTCACGCCGACTCCTCGTCCGAAAAGGGCGAAAGCCACGGGCATTCGGAGCATTCGGAAGCGATGGTCCGGACGGCAACGGCTTCCGAAGAACATGCGCATCATCATGACTAAGCAAAGGAGGGAATCCCATGTGGCAAAATATTAAGGACTTCGCCGCGGACTTTTTCGTGACGGGGGACCCGCTCATTTACGGAGCCGACGTTGCCATTGTGCTGACGATGGCCGCGATCGTGTTCGTGCTTACGTATTTCAAAAAGTGGAAATGGCTGTGGACCGAGTGGCTGACGACGGTCGACCACAAGCGCATCGGGATCATGTATGTCATCGCCGCGCTGCTGATGCTGTTCCGCGGCGGCGTCGACGCGCTGCTCATGCGGACCCAGCTCGCGTTTCCGAACAACGAGTTTTTGTCGCCGGAGCACTATAACGAAATTTTTACGACGCACGGCGTCATCATGATTCTGTTTATGGCCATGCCGCTCATGTTCGGCTTGTTTAACCTCGTCGTGCCGCTGCAGATCGGCGCGCGCGACGTCGCGTTCCCGTTCCTGAACGCCCTTAGCTTCTGGCTGTTCTTCTGGGGCGCGATGCTGTTCAACATCTCGTTCGTCATCGGCGGTTCGCCGAATTCCGGCTGGCTCGCTTATCCGCCGCTGTCGGGAACGATGTTCAATCCGGGCGTCGGGCAAGACTTCTACATTTGGGGCATTCAGATATCGGGTATCGGCAGCTTGATGACCGGGATCAACTTTATCGTGACGATTCTGAAAATGCGCGCGCCCGGCATGAAGCTGATGAAGATGCCGATGTTCACCTGGTCGGTGCTCGGCAGCTCTCTGGCGATCATCCTGGCTTTCCCGATTTTGACCGTTACGATCGCGCTGCTGTTTGTCGACCGCTACTTCGGGGCGCACTTCTTTACCCTCGACGGCGGCGGCAATCCGATGATGTATATCAACCTGATCTGGATGTGGGGACACCCCGAGGTTTATATCGTCATTCTCCCCGCGTTCGGGATTTACTCGGAGGTTGTCGCGACATTCTCCAGGAAAAAGCTGTTCGGCTACAAATCGATGGTATTCGCGATTATGGCCATCAGCGTCGTGTCCTTTATCACCTGGGCTCACCACTTCTTTACGATGGGTTCCGGCGGGGACGTCAATGCTTTCTTCGCGATCTCGACGATGATTATCGCGATCCCGACGGGCGTCAAGGTGTTCAACTGGATATTTACGATGTACAAGGGGAAAGTATCGTTTGAAACCCCGATGCTGTGGACGGTCCTGGGCTTTATTCCCTGCTTTGTCGTCGGCGGGATGACCGGCGTCATGCTGTCCGTCGCGCCTGCGGACTTCCAGTTCCACAACAGCTATTTCCTGATCGCGCACTTCCACCAGACGCTGATCGGCGGCGTTGTGTTCGGCTACATCGCGGGCCTGATTTACTGGTGGCCGAAGGTGTTCGGCTTCAAGCTCAACGAACGCCTGGGGAAATGGTCGTTCTGGTTCTGGAATATCGGTTTTTACGTTTGCTTCATGCCGCAATACGTCGTGGGCCTGATGGGCATGACGCGGCGCCTCAGCACGTACGGCTGGGATACCGGCTGGTGGGAACTGAACTTCGTGTCGACGATCGGGGCCTTCCTGATGGGAGCCGGCTTCCTCCTGCAGGTATGGCAAATTCTGCACAGCATCAAATTCATGGAGCGCGACACGACGGGCGATCCCTGGAACGGCCGCACGCTGGAATGGTCGATTCCGTCGCCTGCGCCGGTATACAACTTCGCGCGTATTCCGCATGTGGAGGAAATGGACGATTGGTGGGAGCAAAAGAAGCGCAGAGAAAACGGGGTTGCACCCAAGCCGCTTCCGCCGCTTGAACCGATCCACATGCCGAAAAATTCGGGCATCCCGTTCATCAAGTCGTTCTGCTGGTTCGTGGCCGGCTTCGGCCTCGTGTTCGACTGGCTGTGGATGGCGATTCCGGGCTTCATCGGCGTAGCGGTCTGCATGCTGGCGCATTCCTTTAACTACGATACGGACTATTACATTCCGGTCGAGGAGATCGAACGTACGGAAGCCGCGGCGAGGGGGGCAGTCTGATGGCAAACAACAACAATCACGCAGCGGCGCATGCCCACGCCGGAAATCACGGGCACGACGGGCATCACGATCTGGAATCCCTGCGCCTGATGGGCTTCTGGATTTTCCTGATCACCGACTGTATCCTGTTCGGCACGCTGTTTGCGACTTTCGCCGTGCTGCGGGAAAATACGGCCGCCGGTCCGACCGGAAGCGAAATGTTCGAGATGGCCGGCATTATCGCGGAGACGTTTATCCTTTTGACCAGCAGCTTCACGAGCGGCTTGGCGCTGTTGTCCATGAACCGCGGCGACAAAAAGGGCCTGATCGGCTGGCTGGCCGTCACGGCGGCGCTCGGCGCCTGCTTTATCGGTCTTGAATTGAACGAATTCATTCACCTGGTGCACGAAGGCGTCACGATTTCGACGAGCGCTTACTGGTCGGCGTTCTATACGCTGGTCAGCACGCACGGGATTCACGTCACGATCGGCCTGTTCTGGATGATTGCGATCATGATCCAGCTGGGACGGCACGGCATCACGCCCGTCACCCGGCGCAAGGTCAACGTGATCGGCCTGTACTGGCACTTCCTTGACGTCGTCTGGATCTTCGTCTTTACCGTCGTATATATGCTGGAGGTGATGTAAGATGGCGCAGCAACATCCGCATTCGCACGGAAGCCACGGTGCGCACGGCGAATCGCACGAGGCGCACGGCTCGCTGAAGTCTTACGTCATCGGTTATGTGCTGTCTCTTATTCTAACGATTATCCCGATCGTTTTCGTCCTGAACGACATCGTGGAGGGGACCGCGGCGGTCGTGCTGCTGTTCGTCACCGCCATCTTGCAGTTCGTCGTGCAGCTTTTCTTCTTCATGCATCTGCGCGAAGAGTCGAAGCCGCGCTGGAACCTGATGACGCTTCTGCTCGGCCTGATGATTGTGCTGATCATCGTCGTCGGCTCCATCTGGATTATGCTGAACAACCAGGTCACATACTGAGAAAAAACGGGCGCCGTCCGCTCATCCACAGCCGGATGAACGGGCGGCGTTCTTTGTGTGCCTTGTCCATGCGGCCGGGCAAGGCCGGGCTGCGCGTTTGCTCCGTTCCGGTTTGCGTTTTACAATAGGAAGAGACAAATGGGGTTCGGGCGGAAAGGAGTGTGCGAGCGAATGCATTCTGCCGCATGGATGCAGGGAGCGTCTCTGCTGGCTTCGCTGATCGGAGGCTGCGCGATTATCGCCATCCGGCTGCGCTCTTCGCGCAAGCCGGCCACGCTGCGAAAAATCATCGCGCCTCCGCTCGGGATGGCGACCGGTTTTCTCATGTTTCTGTTCCCCGCTGCGAGGGTGCCGTGGACATGGGGGCTTGCCGCCTTCGCGGCCGGGGCGCTGCTGTTTTCGTACCCGCTGATCGCGACTTCGCGTTTCGAGGTGTCGAACGGCGCGATCTATTTAAAAAGATCCCGGTTGTTCATCGTCCTGATCGTCGCTTTGCTTGCGGTGCGGATTTTGCTTCACGACGTCGTGGAGCATTACGTCACGATTCCGCAAACGGGCGCGCTGTTCTTCTTGCTGGCGTTCGGGATGATACTGCCCTGGAGGCTGGCGATGGTGCGGAACTATATGCGAACGGCAAAGGAAGCGGGGCTGTACCCGGTTTCCAAAGCCGGAGCGGACAAGCGGTAGCGGCGGCGTCCGCTCCGGCTTTGGAAAGGCGGGACGGACTGCCGGGACGCTCAATCCGATCCGGAAATTTTGGCGAAGGCGCGCACCAAGTCGGCGGCGGGGTACGCGCCTGACAAAGCGTATTTGCCGTCGATCACAAAAAACGGAACGCCGGTAATGCCCATCTTCTGCGCCCGCTGCAAATCGGCGTTCACTTCCGCCTCTCCTTCGCCTTTCGCCAGCCTGCCGGCCAGATCGCCGGCTTCCAGGCCAAGATCCCCCGCGATTTCCAGCAGCACGTCCCGATCGGCGATGTCCTTGCCGAATTCAAAATAGGCGGTCATGACCGCATCGATCCATTCTTCCCGCCGGTTCTCGGGCACAAGATACGTCAAGCGGTGAGCCAGCACCGTGTTCGGCATGCGGGTGACGCGGTCGAACCGGAACGCGACTCCGACGTCTGCGCCCGCTTGCGTCACTCGTTCCAGCATCGGCGCGAGCCGATCGGGACCGCCGAATTTTTTCTCCATCAACGGTTTGAACGGAAGCCCTTCCGGCGGCAGCGTCGGATCGAGCAGAAAGGCGTGGTAGCTGACGGTTACGCCGTCGCCCGAGGATTGCGACCACTCGAGGATGGCGTCTCTCAAGTTCTTTTTGCCGATACGGCACCAGGGGCACACCATATCGGAATACATCTGAATATGCACATGACTCACCCCGACAATCGCAGTGTTTTTTCACCCAGTATGACAGACTGCATTCCGGATGACAATGTGCGGCTTCGTGCGCGCGATGGTTGCGCGATGGTAAAATACAATGCATAAGGGAGCAAAGGGAGGTTCATCATGAAACTAGCCGTCGACTCCACCGTGGAATTGCTTAACGGCGTTGAAATGCCGCGGCTCGGGCTGGGCGTTTGGAGGACGCCTGCGGGCGAGGATACGGAGCGGGCGGTCCGGGCAGCGCTCGCGACCGGTTATCGCAGCATCGACACCGCTTCCCTCTACGGCAACGAGGCCGACGTCGGCCGGGCCATCCGGTCTTCGGGCATTCCGCGCGAGCAAATCTTTGTCACGACCAAGGTGTGGAATACCGAGCAAGGGTACGACCGGACGCTCGAGGCGTTCGAGAACAGCCTGAGCCGGCTGGGCTTGGATTATGTCGATTTGTATTTGGTGCATTGGCCCGTCAAGGACAAATACAAGGAAACGTACCGCGCTCTGGAAACGTTGTACGAGATGGGGAAGGTACGGGCGATCGGGGTCAGCAATTTCCACATCCACCATCTGGAGGACCTTATGGGCTCCTGCAAAATCAAGCCGATGGTCAATCAGGTGGAGCTGCATCCCCAGCTTACGCAAAAGCCGCTTCTTGCCTTCTGCAATCGGGAAGGGATTCAGGTCGAATCGTGGCGTCCGCTCATGCAGGGCAGGCTGGATGCGCCGCTCTTGAAGGAGCTGGCGGACAAGTACGGCAAGACGCCGGCGCAAATCGTCATCCGCTGGCATCTCCAGCTCGGTCTGGTCACCATTCCGAAGTCGGTCCGGGCGGAGCGGATCGCCGAGAATGCCGACGTGTTCGACTTTAGGCTGTCGCACGAGGACATGCTCCGCATCGACGGCATGAACGAGGACAAGCGGTACGGACAGGACCCGGATCATTTTGTGTTCTGAACGGTTTGTCGGTATGGCCGCGCTCCGGCGGACCCTGTTGACAACATCAACTGTAATTGATATTATTACAGTAATCACCGGGGAGGCTGCTAAATATGAACAGCGAATTTATTATAGCGGTTCACAGTCTCGTGCTGCTGGCGCATCGGCCGGATGGCATGGCTTCCAGCGAGGAGATTGCCGCGAACGTGTGCACGCACCCGGCCCGGATTCGCAAGGTGCTCGGCTGCCTGCGCAAGGCGGGGTTCGTTTCGACGCGGGAAGGCTCCGGCGGCGGTTACCGGATATGCAGCGAGCCGTCCGAGGTGACGCTTGCCGATGTCTACCGGGCTATGGCGGCCGGATCGCTCATGCCGAGCTGGTGCAGCGGCAATCCGGAGATGGACTGCATGGTCGGATCGAACATGCAGGATGTCATGAATTCGGTGTTTTGCGGCGCGGAACGTCAGCTAGAGAATTATTTTGCCGGAATCACGATCGGGCAAATGCTGACCCGCATCAAAGAACGCCAGATGGCGTAGCGAGCTTTGGCCCGCTTTCGACGCTTGAGGTGAAACGGAAGCTCAAGCTTCCGGTTTATCTATACTTGATTTAACCATCACCCATTATTCCGAGGAGGAGTGGAGATCAATGGCAATCGCGGTCACGAAAGACAACTTCGATGCTACCGTTGCTGAAGGCGTATCCCTGTTGGACTTCTGGGCGCCTTGGTGCGGCCCTTGTAAAATGCAGCTTCCGATTGTTGAGGAACTGTCCGAAGAACTGAAAGGCCAAGCCACGATCGCGAAGGTGAACGTGGACGAAGAGCCCGAGCTGGCTTCGAAGTTCGGCGTAATGAGCATTCCGACGCTGATTCTGTTCAAGGACGGCCAACCGGTCGACAAGCTGGTCGGCCTGCAAAGCAAAGAATCGCTCAAAGCGAAAATCCAAAGCCAGCTTTAATTCGCTGCGCTTAAAGGGCTGTCTCAAGGGTAATCCCCGGCCGGCCCCAAGAACAATGAAACCTCCAAAATCCGCTGCAAAAAGCGGGTTTGGAGGTTTGTTTTTTTAATCCGGCTCGTCGGAGGGGAAAGCCGGCGTTGTAGTTGCTATAACGGCAACTGCAGAGCCCGACTTCGCGTGTTCCCGCGATTGAAGTGCAAAAACGGCAATTAAATCGAATGTTCGGCCCGGCGGAGGGGAAAGCCGGCGCTGTAGTTGCTACAACGGCAACTGCAAAGCTTGATTTCGCGCAAACCTCCGTTTTAATTGCTATAGCGGCTATAGCGGCAATTAAATCCGGCACATAGCCCGGCGGAAGCCAGCCGCGGCCAACCGAACCCGGATCAAATCGTCCATTGGGCGTGAACGATCGCGCACAAGCGCCATTCGTCCCCGGAGGGGACAAACATCAGAATAAGGCTTTTCCAATCCAAATCGGAGTCTTCTTCCCGCGGGAAGTGGTATTCGACCAGCGAAGCGTTCGGATAGAAGTCGGTTCCATTAAACGGAACGTCGCCGCTTCCGATCCGCTCGTCCGTGGAGACATGGGGAGCGCCGGCGAAATCCTGGTCGTAAACGAATTGCTCGAAGTACTCCTTGAACGTCAGCCTGATCGGTTCCCCCGATCCGTCGTACGTTCCCCATTCGAGCTTGGACGTGTCGTTGAACGACGGCAGCTCGTTCGCATGGAAAATCCGGTCGCTGCTATTCAAATGAGGGTAAGGCGAAAACCGCAGCCCCTCCTTTGGATCGATCCATTCCGCAAGCCGTTCCAAATCCCGGTCGCGCAGCGCGCCGACCACTTCTTCTGCGGCCTCCATGATTTGGGTTTCGGAGCCGTCGACGCCTTGCCGCTGCAAGACCGGCTCTCCCGGTGAAGAGGCGGCAGCGGAGCCGGAGACCTGGGCTACGTCGTGCGGGGGTGTGGGCGTTGCTTCGGGATTGGCGGACGAGGCGCCGCTGTCACCGGCTGAGCCGCATCCGGCCAACTGAAGCGCAAGAAGGGCCGCGGCGAACAGCGGGAACATTCTGCGCATCATTATCCATTCCTCCAGTTTGTCATGATGTTGTACTGGTTAGACGCAAAAACGCTTCAGATGTTCCGTTTTTCTGGCAAATGTAACCAGATATTTTCATGTGTCCGGAAAGCCCGAAGCGCATCCGCAGCGACAGCCGGAAATGCGAAAATGTGGAAATGGCGAGGCCGCCGGGAGCGGGATCAGCATGAGCGTTTGACGGGCACAAAACGAAGCGGCGCGGAACAAACATCGGGGGAATGGAAGGGGTCCGGATGCAGCGGGGTGGGAGTTTGTCGAGACTTTATCCGAATCGGATCGGCGTATGAAACGGCAACCGCCCCGACGCGGCGGCGATGGGGCGGCTGAAGCGGCGCGGCGGGCGAGCCGTTGTCCCGCATTCCGGGGACTTGCGCGCCCGCAAAGGGACCACGGCCAAAGAGGCCGCGGCTGTCGGGGTTACACGCCGGAATAGGCCATGAAGCCGCCGTCCACGGGAATGACGGCGCCGGTTACAAAGCCGGACGTCGTCGCGTCCGCCAGCCAGAGCAGGGTGCCGAGCAGGTCTTCCGGCACGCCGAAACGCCGCATGGGCGTATGTGCGATAATCTTGTTGGAGCGCTCGGTCAGGGAGCCGTCCGGATTGGTCAACAAGCTGCGGTTCTGCTCGGTCAGGAAAAAGCCGGGGGCGATCGCGTTGACCCGGATGCCGGAGTCGGCCAGATGAACGGCCAGCCACTGGGTAAAATTGTTGATTGCCGCTTTGGCGGCGCTGTAGACGGGCACTTTGGTCATCGGACAGGGGGCGCTCATCGAGGAGATGTTGAGCACCGTCGCACCCGGCCGTCCGATCATCCCTTTGGCGAAAATTTGCGTCGGAATCAGTGTCCCGACAAAATTCAGATCCAGCACCGTGCGCACCCCGGAAAGGCTCAAATCGAAGAAGGTCGTGACCGCCGGATCGTCCAGGTCTTCGACCCGCAGCGTTTCGCGCGTCGTGTTCGCGCTCGGCTGATTGCCCCCCGCTCCGTTGATCAGAATGTCGCAGGGGCCGAACGCTGCGCTGACGACGGCTTCCGCCTTGCGGACGCTGTCCGCATCGGTCACATCGCAGGCGACTGCAATGGCTTCGCCCCCGGCGCTCCGGATCTCCTGGACGACCTTTTCGCCTTTCTCCGCCGTGCGGTTCAAAACGGCGATCCGGACGCCCTGCCGGGCCAGCTCCAACGCCATCGCCCGGCAAAGCACGCCCGCGCCGCCGGTGATGACCGCGGTTTTCCCTGCCAGCGCAGCATGAATCGGCAAATCGCTCATATGCGAACACCCTCCGTCTTTGCATTTGTCGATGCGGCGTACGCATCCCACAATCCCCATAAGTACATAATGCCGAGCGCCCGGTCGTACAAGCCGTATCCGGGCCTGCACTGCTCGCCCCAAATATGCCGTCCGTGGTCCGGCCGGCAATAGCCGGTAAAGCCGGTGTCGTGATAAGCCTTCACGATGCCGGTTATATCGACGGTGCCGTCGGAGGCGCGGTGCGACGTCTCGATAAAGTCGCCGTTGTCGAAAACGCGGACGTTGCGGATATGGGCGAACGGAATCCGGTCGTGGAACTCATGAATCATGGCGACGATGTCGTTGTCCGGGTTCGCGCCGAGCGATCCGCTGCATAGCGTGATGCCGTTGGCCGGACTGTCGTTCAGGGAAAGCAGCCTGCGCAGGCTTTCGCGCCCGGTCAAAATCCGGGGCAGCCCGAACACCGGCCACGGCGGATCGTCCGGGTGAATCGCCATCCGGATGCCGTTTCGTTCGGCGACGGGGATGACGGCGTCCAGAAAATAGCCCAGGTTTCGCCACAGATCTTCTTCCGACACCTGGCGGTACGCTTCGAACAAGGAGGTCAGATGGGCGAGGCGCTCCGGCTCCCAGCCCGGCATTGTCAGTCCCTCGTTCTGATTGATCAGGCGCACCAATTCGAACGGGTCGATGTCCCGAATTTTGTCCTGCTCGAAAAACATCGCGGTGGAGCCGTCCGCCAGGGGACGGTACAGATCGGTCCGCACCCAATCGAACACGGGCATAAAATTGTAGCAGATCACCTTTACGCCGACCTTGGCCAGCTTTTCGATCGTGCGGATATAATTTTCAATATACCGGTCCCGGGAGGGAAGGCCCAGCTTGATGTCTTCATGCACGTTTACGCTTTCCACGACTTCCGTGTGCAGGCCGTACCGTTCGGCCGACCGGCAAATCGCCTCGATCCGATCCGTCGGCCACTCTTCGCCGACCGGCACGTCGTGCAGCGCCCATACGATGCCTTCTACCCCCGGGATTTGCCTGATCTGGTCCAGCGAAACCGTATCGTTGTTCTCGCCGAACCATCGGAATACCATGCGCATGACCTATCACCGTCTTTTTTCTGGATATCCAACCGACCCTAAGGTCGTCCTATTTAAAATAATTCGGGAATTTCTTCTGCAGCACGGGCAGATTGGCAATGCTCAGGCTCAAATGTTCCTGCATGATCCGGTCGGCCTTCGCTTCGTCCCGCCGAACGATCGCCTCGTACATGTCCCGATGCTGTTCGTACAAAGGAGTCCACTGCGGGTCGGTCGACAGCCACAAGATCCGGCTCCGGTTCAGGTTGGCGTTCATCTGCTGAATAACGGACCAGGTGCCCAGCTTCCGGCAGCCTTCGAACAGGATGCGGTGGAACGCTTCGTCCAGCTCGAACATCCTCCGGGTGTCATGGCGCTGCACGCATTCCTTCTGCAAAGCCAGATTTCGGTTCAGTTCCGCTAGCAGATCTTCCGGAAAATCCCGGCACGCAAGCCGAACGACGGCCCTTTCAAGCTGCTCCCGCATAAATTGGGCTTCGAGGACCATCTCCGGATCGATCAGCGACACCCGCGTGCCCCGTTGGGGCAGCACCAGCACGAGATCTTCCTGCGCGAGCCTGACGAAGCTTTCCCGGACCGGCGTGCGGCTCACGTTGAACGCGACGGACACTTCCTTCTCGGAAAGCGGCGTGCCCGGAGGCAGTTCGAGGTTGACGATCTGCCGCTTCAGCTCGGCGTAGACGGCGTTCCCGGCCGATCCCGCAAGGGGGCGCGCAAATTCTATCGTCTTGATCTCTATCACCTCCCATCATGTTCCATGCTACCATACTTGTATGGTAGCATGGAACTTAAAGAAGATAAACATCCAAAGCTTCCCGGTTGGGCGACATTTAACCCGATCGGAAAGGAGGACAAGCGCCGTGATGGACCTGCTTAATGCCATTCTGGTGGATGACGAAGTGTTTACGCGCAAAGGATTGATCAAGCTGATCGATTGGGAGGCCTGCGGTTTTCGGATCGTCGCGGAGGGCGATAACGGAGAAGATGCGCTTGAACTGATCCGGAGCATCCGGCCCGACCTCGTCATTACGGATATCCGGATGCCGATCCTTGACGGACTCGAGCTCATCCGGCAGACCGTCCGCGATCCAGGGGCGTCGCCTGCGTTTATCCTCATCAGCGGATACGACGATTTCAAGTACGCGCAGCAGGCCGTCCGCTACGGCGTGCACGATTTCATTCTGAAGCCGATCGACGAGGGCGAGTTTTCGGACACGCTGCGACGGCTCGGCCGCCGGCTTCGGCAGGAGCGGGAGGCGAAGGAGCGGGAGGAGCGGCTGCAATCCGGGGCGATGATCGAAGCGATCGTAACGGGAGCGGCGGACGAGGCTTTCGTGGCGGAATGGGAAAAACGGCTGCAGCTCGCGCCGGGAGAAAACCTGTATTATTTGCTCGCCGAATTAAACGACGGCCCGGGCTGGCCGTCTTCCAAAGACAACGGGCCGTTCTCCCGGCTGGGGGAGCTTGTCCGCGAGACGCTCCGGCGCCTGACGGGCGAAAGCAGGCCGTTCTACGTGTACGAACACCGCAACCGCATCGGCGTCATCGTTCCGAAGCGGGCTTTGCGTCCTTTCGGCGGGAAAATCCGCCCGTTTGCCGAAGCGCTCGTTCAAGCGTTTCAGACGGGTGACGGCCGCCTGTTCGTTTATGTCGGAAGGCCCGTTTCCCGGCTGTCCGCGCTGCGGGAAGCGTACGAAACCGCGAAGGAAACGCTGGCGTACAAATACGTTTATGACGACAGCGGCATCGTGATTTACGGCGAGCTCGGCGGGCAGCCGGTCCGTTATTTGGGCGCCGACCAGAGCCTCTGCGGCGAGCTGCTCGAACATATGGAGGAGCTGCGGTTCGACCGGCTTCAGGCGACCGTGGACGCCTTGTTCCGCGATTTTCGCGACAAGCGCTGCGCCCCGGAAGCGGTCAAAATGAATATCGACCAGTGCGTGCTCGGGATGATCCGGATTATCCGCGGCATGGACGGGGATGAAAGGGCGCTGTCCTGTCTTGAACCGATGATGAGCTGGCACGACTCGAATTTGTCCCTGGGCGGACTGAAGCGGCTGTTCACGGCGTTCGCTACGGAGTGCGGGCGCTATATCGCCGAGCTCCGCAAGGACCGGCAAAAGGGCGGCATTCAGAAGATCCGGGCTTATATCGAGGAGCATTACCGCGAGAACCTCAGCCTGAAATCCATCGCCGCCAAGTTTTACATCAACCCGGTGTATTTGGGACAGCTTTTCAAGAGAACGTACGGTATGTATTTTAACGAATTTTTGCTCCAGCTCCGGGTGAACGAGGCGAAGCGGCTGCTGCGCCAGACCGATTTGCGCGTGTACGAAGTGGCCGAGCGGGTCGGATTCAGCAATCCCGATTATTTTGTCACCCAGTTTGAAAAGCTGGAACGCGTGACGCCCGGCGAATACCGGAGCCGGCTCTTGAAGGAGGGAGCGTCCGACGGGACGAACCGATGAGGCCCCATGATGCTGCATTGTTTTTTGTGCGTCTTCATTCCGATCTTGTTTGCGGTGCGTAGCGGCTTTAAAGGAATTTCGCGGCGGCGCCGATTCGGCAATCTGAGGCTGATGGTGAACGAAAAGCGAAGTTTTACATTGAAGGAATCCGGGATCGGCTTCGCCGGATGCGAAAAAGGGCGGGGCTGATCCCGTGTAAGATTCTAAGCGGCTTGCGGCTGCAGATAGGGGAAAAAGAGAACTCTACTTAGCCGTCACTTGCTGCCCGTCTCCATCTGCGCAACGACCGACCGCGCTTCTTCGTAGGTGCGGGCCGGGGCGGCGATCGTCAGCGTCGCGGCCGACGGAAGCGGTTCGTTCACCTCGATCTCGATCCGCTCGAAATCGCCGGACTTCCAGATGGAACCGAACGATTTCAGAATCGGCTTGCCGTCGTCGACGTAGGAGTAGACCAATGGGCCCCATCCGTTTCGAATTTCTTTATAAAAGCGTACGTCGATCAACTCATACCGCTTGGTAAAATCGTACTTTTCGACTGCGATCGTTCCGCTGAATTCGGCGTTCCGAAGCAAAGGGCGGTATAACGTTCCTTTGATCGCAATCGTCGTTTGTTCCGCGGATGACGCGTCGCCGTTGCGAAATTCGACGGCCGGATACTGGAGGTCAATGGATTTCGGGAAGCGGTAAAACGTTAAAAAAGCCGCTAAGGCGAGCAAAACGGCAAGCGAGGAGATCAGAACCTTTTGGATGGTTTTCACGGCATATTCCCCTTGTCATAAGGTCGGTAAACCATATTTTACCTTATATTCCGGATTCCCTCTATCCCCGGTGACTCTTCATTTGTCCAAACACAGTCGTTTCCTGTCGTGCTTTATAAATAGCTTTATAAATTCTTTAGAATCCTCCTTTAAGATGGCGTTGACAGGTCAACATCCATAGTTTCGGAGGGATTTTCCGTGAGCGGCGCATCCGATTATCTGCTGCAAACCCGATTTTTAAGCAAGAAGTTCAAAAAACAAACGGCTGTCGATCAAGTGTCCTTAAACGTTCGGGCGGGTTCCGTGTACGGCTTGCTCGGCCCGAACGGCGCGGGCAAATCGACGCTGCTGAAAATGATCGCCGGCCTGATCCGCCCCTCCGGCGGCGAAATTCGGTTCGACGGCCGGCCGTGGAGCCGGACGTGCCTCGATCACATCGGGGTGCTGATCGAATCCCCGGCCCTTTACGGCAATTTGACCGCCAGAGAAAATTTGCAGGTTCATACCCGATTGCTGGGCCTGCCCGAAGAACGAATCGACCGCGTGCTGAAAACGGTCGGCCTCGCCTCGACGGGGAAAAAACGCGCATCCCAGTTTTCGCTCGGGATGAAGCAAAGATTGGGGATCGCGATCGCGCTGCTGAAACAGCCCCGTCTCCTGATCCTGGACGAACCGACCAACGGGCTGGACCCGTCGGGCATTCAGGAAATGCGCAATCTCGTCCGTTCGTTCCCCGCGCAAGGCATAACGGTGATTTTATCAAGCCATGCGCTCGGAGAAGTCGAGCAAATCGTGGACGACATCGGGATCATCGACGGCGGCAGGCTGAAATACGAAGGCCGGTTGGGCAAAGACGAAGATCTCGAATCCCTGTTCTTTGCCGTCGTTCGCGACGGCCGCGGAAAGGCGGTGTAAACGGATGCTCAACGCCATTCGGTCCGAACATCTCAAATACAAGCGAAGCTTTGCGCAAAAGATGGTTTTCGCGGGGCCCTGTTTCTTCGCCCTTTACGGAATCGTCATCCAATACTACATTTCGGAAAATGCCGTCATGCCTTGGGATCTGCTGCTGGGCATGATCTTCAACTGGTGGCCGCTGTTGTTCGTCCCGACGGGAACGGCCCTGCTTGCGGCGCTGTCGGAAAACCGGGAGAAAAAAGCGGGCGGATACCGCGTTTTGCGGGCGCACCCGATTGGCGCGCACCGGCTCTGGATCGGAAAAATCGCCGTCATCGCCTATTATACGTTCCTTTCCACCGTCGTTCTGATTTTCGCCGCTTTGATTGCGGGAATCGTTGCGGCCGACGGTCCGGCTCCTTTCTGGAAAATCGTCCGGGCCGGTCTTTTGATTTGGCTGGTCGCGACCGCTCTCATACCCGTCCATCTCTTCGCGGCGGCCCGCTTCGGAGCGCTTGCGACCGTCGCCCTGGGACTTGCCGGACTGTTCGTCGGCGTGCTTGCCGCCCCCGAGCCGTACTGGCTCGCGGTTCCGTGGAGCTGGCCTTTGCGGCTGATGTGCCCCGTCATCGGCGTTCATCCGAACGGCGTGCACTTGCAGCCGGGAGATCCTCTGCTGAGCGCTTCGGTCATTCCCGCCGGTATCGCCGTTTCCCTGCTCTTCTTCGCAGCGACCGCCGCTCTGACCGCCGTTTGGTTTGCCCAAAGAGAGGTGCGCTGACGTGCCGATTCTGCGTCTTTTGGCTTCGGACTGGTTAAAAACGAAACGGACGGCCGTCCGGTGGCTGATTCTCGCGGTGCCCGTCCTCTATGCGTCGTTCCTGCTGTGGTATTTTTCGTCCTTCCGTCCGGGCGAGGAGCTGCAGCTTCGCATCTACAACGTTTTCTTCGAATTGACGGCGGTGCTTCTGCCGTTATGGATTGCCGTCATCAGCGGGTTTCTGAGCCTGCAAGAGGAGCATGCCGGCCAGTTCTGCGGCATTTTGAGCGTTCCCTTGCCTCGGCCGCACATTTATCTGGGCAAACTGTTGCTGTTGCTGCTTGCGGTCGCGTTCGGCACCTTCGCTTCCACGGCCCTGCTCGTCCTCGGCATGCGGTTCGGACTGCAAATACCGAATATCCAGGCCGGTCTGTTTTTTAGCGGCGCCTTGCTGACCTTTGCGGGGGCCCTCTTTCTCATCGGACTTCATCTGATGCTGGGGTTGGCGTTGGGCCTTGGAGCCTCCGTCGGCGCGGGAGGCGCCGGCTTTCTCATGGCGGGCATCATCGGCGCCACGAACGTCGGAGACGCGATCTGGCCGTTCGTGCCGTGGGCGTGGCCGGTCCGGCTGTCCGTTATTCCCGCCGTCCATTTGCCCGGATTTCAGGCGTCCGATACCTCCGCTTTCGAATGGACGGCGGCGCGGCAAGCCGCCGCAGGCCTGCTTCCCGCCCTGGTGTCCTTTGCGGCAGTGGTCGCGATCGGCGTAATATGGTTTCATAAATGGGAAGGACGAAAACATCAGGAATAGCCGATAGTGAGGTGCGATCGTGAGCCGGATTTTGATCATCGACGATGAACGCGAGCTTGCCCAATTGCTGAAGGACGAATTGGAAGCGGCCGGACATGAAGCGCTCGTCGCAAGCGACGGAGCCGAAGGGGTCTTGCTTGCGCGCAAACAGCCGGATTTGATTCTTCTCGACGTAATGATGCCGAATATGGACGGGTTCGAGGTATGCCGCAGATTGCGGGACGAGGTGCGCTGCCCCATCATGTTCCTGAGCGCGAAGCAGGCGGAAACCGACCGGATTCGGGGGTTGACCCTGGGCGGCGACGATTATGTCGTCAAGCCGATCGGACTCCGGGAACTGCTGGCGAGAATCGAAGCCCACTTGCGGCGGGAACGGCGGAATCGGGACGCCCGGGCGGACGAAACGCGAAGCTGCGTATATTTCGGGGCGCTCGCCTTGGATTTGAAAGCGCGGTCGGTCAGCGTGAACGGCAAGCCGATCGCCCTGACAAGAAGGGAATACGAGATCGTCGAGCTGCTCGCGATGCACGGCGGGCAGGTTTTTTCGCGGGAGCAAATTTATGAGAAGATATGGGGGATTGACGCCGAAGGGGATTCGTCGACCATTGTCGAGCACGTGAAAAACATCCGCGCCAAATTGGCGGCTGAGGATCCGTCGGCCGAATACATCGCGACGGTCTGGGGGATTGGATACAAATGGAACAAACGGCCGTAAGCCAAACCGGAAGGCTTTATGATCGGTACATGAAAAACCGGCCGCTCAAAAGCCAGTTCCAAATCATGATCGTCCTGATCATCGTCTCCAGCCTGTTGGCGACCCTTGTTACGTATGGAGTTTGTATTCTTCTATTCGTCCATCTTGAAAATAAAAGCGTTTATCCGGCCAACCATTATGAGAGGCAGTTGCCCAACGTCGAAGCGGCGATTCGTCGGGAGCAGGCTTCCCTGCTTCGGCCGGCGAACAAAGAAAAGCTCGAACGCGTTATCCCGCTGGAGGGGATGGACTATCAGGTGCTAGACGCGCGAGGCCGATATTTGTACGGAACGATGAACGATCCCGTCTTCAGCGACAGCCGCCGGCTGTTCGAGAATTTGAACAAAACGGTTGGGCATCGGGGGCGATATGTCAAGACGGTGCCGATATTCGATGCAAATGGCGATCTTTCGGGCTTCGTACAGTTAGCTTATCAGATTCGGGTGGCGCCGGCAGACCGCACGGGACGCTTCTGGATCGCTCTTCTGGCTTTAGGGATATTCGGCGCGCCGTTTCTCTACGTCGTTTTGTTTATATGGCTATATTCCAAAATGTTCGCCAACCGCATGAACATCCCGCTGCGGTTGTTGATGGAAGCCGCGAAGAAGATTCAGGCGAAGGATCTCGATTTTGATTTGGACTACCGTTCGGAGAACGAGCTCGGCAAGCTGATCCGCGCGTTTCAAGACATGAAGGACGAATTGCGGCGTTCACTTTCCAACCAATGGAGGCTTGAACAGGAGCGGACCGAGCTGGTGGAGACGTTGGCGCATGATTTAAAAACGCCGCTGTCCGTCATTCAAGGCTACTCCGAAGCGCTTCTCGGCTCCGCCGGGGCCGACCCGAAGAAGCAAACGCGGTATCTGGCCGTCATCAAGGAAAACGCCGAGAAAGGCGCCGCGCTTGTCAAGCGATTGCAGTACATCACCGATCTCGAAACGTCAAACGACGAGCCGCGCCCCGTGCCGACGCCCGTCGCGGCCTTCGTCCGGCAGGTCGTTCAACCGTATGAACTGCAAATGAAGCGGAAAAACATTCGGTTGACAATAGATTACCAAGGGCCGAGCGATTGGGTCGCGGATATCGATGCGGAGAAGCTGGAGCGGATATGGGACAATCTGATTTCGAACAGCTTGCGGTACACGCCCGAAGGCGGTCGAATCCGCATAACCGTGCGCGCGAGGCCCGACAGGCTCGAATGCGAAATCGCCAACTCCGGTCCGCCTTTCAGCAAGAAAGATCTGGAATACGCGTTCACGAAATTTTACCGGGGCGGCGAATCCCGGAAACGCCAGGACGGGCATGCCGGTCTCGGACTCTACATTGTGAAGCGGCTGGTGGAAAAACTCGGCGGCAAGGTTCAAGCGTTCAATACGCCGGACGGCGAAGCGTGCATCGCTTTTGACTGCAAAATTCCCCATGGGGCTGTCCGGGAAGAAAATCCGAATCGGAATACGCCGGAATCCCCGGACCTGTGATCCGTGCCGTACTTCGCCAAGGCTTCAAGCAGCGCGCATCCGTCGGGCGTTAAGGGAGACTGTAACCGGCCATATACAAAGAAACCTCTCCTTTCGGAAATGGCTGCTTGTCACTTCCATTTTGCCAAGGAGCGGTTTCTTTTTGTTTGCTTAAAGGTGCGGGGCCTTCCTTCGGTCATCCATCACTTTGGAACAGCCCCCAGACGGTTCGGTACGGCCGGTCCGAAGCGACGGTCCAACGGCGCCGGCTAGCGGTCCGTCTCCTTGTCCGATCCGGGAACGGGGGCGACCGATTTCGTGCGCTCGATCGTATCGTTGACGAAAGCCATATCCTGATTTTTCGCTTTCATATGGGTCGTGCCCTTGTAATTGCCTTTGTGGCGGTTGTTTTCCATGCGGACCACTCCTTTGCCGGTTGTTGCCGCTGCGGGCTGCGAGTCCTTGAGTCGCCCGCCTGCCCGACGCGCCGCGGCGCTGATGTCATTGTGCGCAGGCGGGGCGGTTGTTATCCGCGGCGGTCCGGGCGAGTAGACGGGATTGCCGCGATTCCGGTATAATGACCAAAGAATTGAACAGGACGGCGATCGCGCGGGGGAAAGCCTACCGGCGGCGGTCGCCTCGAGTCAGGAGTGTTCACGCATGCCGCTGTCTTGTGGAATCGTCGGTCTGCCCAACGTGGGCAAGTCGACGTTATTTAACGCGATTACCCAGGCGGGCGCCGAATCGGCGAACTACCCGTTTTGCACGATCGACCCGAACGTGGGCGTCGTGGAGGTGCCGGACGAGCGCCTGCAGAAGCTTGCCGAAATCGTCCATCCGAACCGGATCGTCCCGACCGCTTTCGAATTCGTCGACATTGCGGGTCTGGTCAAGGGCGCCAGCCGGGGCGAAGGCCTCGGCAACAAGTTCCTCGCCAACATTCGCGAAGTCGACGCGATCGTGCATGTGGTCCGCTGCTTCGCGGACGAAAACATTACGCACGTCGCCGGCAAGATCGACCCGATCGGGGACATTGAGGTCATCAATCTCGAGCTGATTTTGGCCGATTTGGATACCGTCGAACGGCGCATGGAGCGCACGCGCAAAAATATGAAGAGCGGCGACAAGAAGTACGCGCAGGAGCTGGAAGTGCTGGAGCGGGTGCACGCGGCGCTCACCGCCGAAAAACCCGCGCGGAGCGTCGAGCTGTCCGACGAGGAGAAGCTGCTCATCCGCGATTTGCACCTGTTGACGATCAAGCCGGTGCTGTATGCGGCCAACGTCAGCGAAAGCGAAGCGGGCAACCCCGAGAGCAACCCGTACCTTAAGCGCGTACGCGAATTCGCGTCGGCCGAAGGCTCGGAAGTGGTGCCGATCAGCGCCAAGGTGGAAGCCGAAATCGCCGAGCTCGAGGGCGAAGACCGCGAGCTGTTTCTGCAGGAGCTGGGCCTTTCCGAATCCGGGCTGGACCGCCTGATCCGCGCCGCCTACAAGCTGCTCGGGCTGTATACGTACTTTACGGCGGGCGTGCAGGAAGTCCGCGCTTGGACGATCCGCAAAGGCACGAAGGCGCCGCAAGCGGCGGGCGTCATTCACAGCGACTTCGAGCGGGGCTTCATTCGTGCCGAGGTGGTCTCTTACGAAGATCTGATCGCGGCAGGCTCGATGGCCGCGGCGCGCGAGAAAGGGCTGCTTCGCCTGGAAGGCAAGGATTACGTCGTCGCCGACGGAGACGTCATGCATTTCCGTTTTAACGTATAACCGAATACGCTGCGGCCCTCCGCTTTTCCGGCGGAGGGCCTTTTGCGTTTAGGCCGCGAAGAGGGGCGATACGTTGGATCGTCTCGGGGACAATCGTGCCGAAGAAGCCGCGCGGATGCCAAAAGTTTCCTGAATTCGGCATCGGAGAAACTTATGGGCGCGAAAGCGATACAAAACCATAAGGAGGGAAGGGGAAAATGGACATGTCGTTCAAGTTCGGTTTGCGAGCCGGTATGGCCGCGTTGCTGGCGGCTGCGCTTGGCGCTTCGCCGCTGCTGCCTGCGGAAGCGGTCCATGTGGCCCGGGAAGTGCAGACGGCCGGAACGAAGGCGGTCCGAGCCGCAGCGGTAGCGGCGGCCTCAGGAACGGAAACGGAGAAAAACGTCCGGTGGACGGAAAGATGGCGGATCCCGATACGGGAAACGTATATTACGAAGCGATTACCGTAACCGGACAAAATTACGATTCCATCGTCGTGTATTCGACCCCCGCAGGGGAGTGGTACCGCCTGGACAACCGGGTCAGGGGAATAAGTGCGGGCAACGGGACTTTGCATCCCTGGATCGACATGAACGGGGACACGGTCGAAGAACGGATGCAAGCCTTTTGGACTCCGCTCTATCTGGACACCGGAGGCTTCCGCGCTGTGATTGGCAACAACTATAAGGTTTCGCCCAACAGGACGGGCCCCGTTTGTTTTTGCCGATGGCGATGAACGGAGCCGAATCAGGGATTTAGGGCTATCTCGAACATTCGGCAGCTTCTCTCTTGGCATCGGACGTTTATTCCGGAAATTTGTCTGCGTCAGACGCCCGTCCATCCTCTGGCACCGCCGCCCGTGTCTATCCTGGATTTTTTCCAATATCCTCGTTCGATTTCGATGCATTCCGTACCTATCCTGGATTTTGTCCAATCTGCAGCACCGAATGAAGGGCCTTTTCCGCTCAAGCCCGCAATTTCATTGGAAAAAATCCAATTTAGCAAGGCTTGTAGAAGGGGGACGCCTCGTTTCGTTGGATCATTTCCAATATACCCCTCACGCTGCTGGAGCCCCTTTAAACAGACGCGAGCGATCCCCGCAGGGTGTATCGATGACGCAAACAACTCTCTTCGAAAAAAGCGCTCAACGCTCCGCTGAAAGCGGAAAAGCGAGCCTTTCCGGCCGGCCGAAGCCCCCAAAAAGTTGCAAGGATATGATATACTGAAAGGTACGGTGTTTAAAGCAAAGCATGCGCTTTCCCGTACTGCGGCTTCATCACAACGTTAGGAGGATGAACACGGTGTTGGACCGTCTTCAAGCTTTGGCGGACCGATATGAGAAGCTGAACGAATTGCTGTGCGATCCCGATGTCGTAAGCGACCCTTCGAGGCTTCGTTCCTACGCCAAGGAACAATCGGATCTGGAAGAAGCCTATCGGGCTTATGTGGAATATAAAAAAGTCGTCGAACAGCTTCGCGAGGCGAAAGCCATGCTGGAGGAGAAGCTGGACGACGAGATGCGGGAGATGGTCAAGCTTGAGATCGACGAGCTGACCGCCCGGCAGAAAGAGCTGGAGGAGCGGATTCGCATTTTGATGCTGCCCAAGGATCCGAACGACGGCAAAAACGTCATCGTCGAAATCCGCGGCGCTGCCGGAGGCGAGGAAGCGAACCTGTTCGCGGCCGATCTGTACCGCATGTACGTGAAGTACGCGGACAGCCAAGGATGGCGCACCGAGCTGCTCGAAGCGACCGTCAGCGATCTCGGCGGCTTCAAGGAAGTGATCTTCAGCGTGGAGGGCAAGGACGTCTACCGCAAGCTGAAATACGAGAGCGGAGCCCATCGCGTGCAGCGCGTGCCGGAGACCGAATCCGGCGGCCGCATCCACACGTCGACCTCCACCGTCGTCGTCATGCCGGAGGCCGAGGAAGTGGAAGTCGAAATTTTGGATAAAGACATTCGCGTCGATACGTTCTGCTCCAGCGGAGCGGGCGGGCAGTCGGTCAACACGACCAAATCCGCCGTGCGCGTGACGCATATCCCGACGGGCATCGTGGCAACGTGCCAGGACGGCAAATCGCAGAACGACAACAAGGCGAAGGCGCTCCAGGTGCTGCGCGCTCGGATCGTGGACATGAAGCGTCAGGAAGAAGAAGCGAAAATCTCCGGCGAGCGGAGGGAGAAGATCGGCACGGGCGACCGCAGCGAGCGGATCCGCACGTATAACTTCCCGCAAAGCCGGGTGACCGACCATCGGATCGGGCTGACGCTGCATCGCCTCGACGCGGTGCTGAACGGCGATATGGAAGAAATCATTCAAGCGTTGACGCTGGCAGAGCAGACCGAACTGCTGCAGAAGGAAAACCGGTCGTAATCGGGCAGTTTAGCGGTTGAAGCGAACTTCAACGCAAGGAGGCGGCGCATGGATCAGATAAAGCCCGCAACGATCGGAGACGCGTGGCGCCGGGGCGCGGAGCTTCTGCGCAAGGCGGGCGTTGGCGAGGCGGAGGCGAATGCGGAGCTTTTGCTCCTGCATGCGCTGGGCCTAAGCAAGGCCGAACTGCTGCGCGACTTGCGCGAGCCGTTCCCGGCGGAGCGACTCGAACGGTGGGAGCGCCTGCTGGCGCGCAAGGCGGCGGGCGAGCCGGTGCAGTATATCGTCGGCGGCCAGCATTTTTTCGGGCGTTGGTTCGAGGTGACGCCCGCCGTGCTCATCCCGCGGCCCGAGACGGAGCTGCTCGCGGAAGCGGTGCTGGACGAGGCCTCCCGCTGGGAGGACGCCTCGTCGCTTGCCGTGCTGGACGTCGGCACGGGCAGCGGGGCGCTGGCCGTCACGCTGGCGGCGGAGCGGCCGGGGTGGCGCGTCACGGCGTCCGATCTGTCGCCGGACGCCCTTGCGGTGGCGCGAGGCAACGCCGAGCGCCACGGAGTCGCAGGTCGCATGGCGTTCGTGCTCGGCGACCTGCTGGAGCCGTTTGTCGCGGCGGGCGCGGCGGCGGACGTGCTGGTGTCCAACCCGCCGTACATCCCGTCCGCCGACATCGCGGGCTTGCAGCGCGAGGTGCGGGACTTTGAGCCGCGCCTCGCGCTGGACGGCGGCGCCGACGGGCTGGCGCCCTACCGCCGCATGGCGGAGCAACTGCGCCTGCTGCCCGCGCTGCCGCGGCTTGTCGCCTGGGAAGTGGGGGCCGGGCAGGCGTCCGACGTCGCCGGCTTGCTCCGGCAGGCGGCGGCGTGGCGCGAGATCCGCTTCGTGCGGGACTACGCCGGCATCGACCGCCACGTGCTCGCCGTTCGCGGGTAACCCGTTAAGCCCCGCAAGATTTTCGCGGATCTTTCGATTTTCTCCGGTTTGCTAGGTTTATAGATTCTCCATACGGGCATACTGTGGCTAAGACGTTCCGGAACGCATCGAGAGCGCCGACGGGCGCGTCAAGGAGCGAAACACGATGCGTGGTCTTAGCCCTCTTTTATTTCTTTTTCTGTCCTTATCCGTTGGAGTTTCCGTTTGGTCCGGCCATACGGCATCCGCAAGTCTTAGCCCGAATGCCGGACAAGTCATTCCGGACGAAGCGATTCGCATCCGCATTATCGCCAATTCCGATTCGGACGCGGACCAGGCCGTCAAGCGCAAGGTGCGCGACCGCGTCGCCGCGCTGATCGAGTCGTGGGGCGCGATGCCGGAAACGATAGAGGAATCGAGAGCGCTATTGCGCTCGCATATGCGGGAGATTCAGGCTACGGCCGACCGCGTGCTGGAGGAAGAAGGAGCCGGTTACGGCTCCGTCGCCGAGCTTGCGAAGGTCCCCTTTCCGGCCAAAACGTTCGCGGGCGTGCCGTACCCGGCGGGCCGGTACGAAGCGCTGCGGATTACGCTCGGCCAAGGCGGGGGCGCGAATTGGTGGTGCGTGTTGTTCCCGCCGCTGTGCCTGACCGCGGCGACGGCGGACGATCCGGCCGATGCGAAAGCGGCGTCGGCCCCGGCCGCAGGCGCTGCCGGCGGCGCGGACGGCAAGACGGCCAAGGCGGCGGGCGGACAGGACGAGCCGAAGGCCGGGTTTTTCCTTCTGGTTTTGCTGGAGAAGCTGCTTGCCTTTATTGCGTCGCTGTTCTCTTAACCTGTGCTATAATGGCGGTATTAAGCTGCAAGGATGGTCGAAACCGCTTATGACAAAGCAAACGATATATTGGCCGCCGGAGCGCCAGGACTCCGGCGTACGCGAAGCCGCCGCGGCGATTGCCGCAGGCGGCGTCGTCGCTTTCCCCACCGAGACGGTGTACGGTCTGGGAGGGGACGCGCGCAGCGGGGAGGCCGTGGCGCGGATTTTTGCCGCGAAGGGGCGCCCGTCCGACAATCCGCTGATCGTGCACCTGGCCGATGCGGCGGAAGCGGACGCGCTCGCTTCTTCGATCGCCCCGCTTGAGCGGCGGCTGATGGCCGCCTTCTGGCCGGGCCCGCTCACGCTCGTGCTTCCGGTGCGCCCGGGCGCGGTGTCGGAGCGCGTGACCGCCGGGCTCGACACCGTGGCGGTCCGCGTGCCCGCGCATGCGCTCGCGCAGCGGTTGATCGCCGCCGCGGGCTGCCCGATCGCCGCGCCGAGCGCCAACCGTTCGGGCCGTCCGAGCCCGACGCTCGCCCGCCATGTGCTCGAGGACTTGGACGGGCGCATCGACGGCGTGCTGGACGGCGGTCCGACCGGCGTCGGGCTGGAGTCGACCGTCGTCCGCGTCGTGGACGGCGTTATCCATGTGCTGCGGCCGGGCGGCGTCACGGCGGAGCAGCTGCGGGAGGCCGCGGGAGCGGACGTTCCGGTCGTCTCGGGCGGCGGCCCGACCGGGGAGCGGCATTCCTCCCCGGAAGCGGAAGACGCGGAGGCGCCGCGCTCCCCCGGCGTCAAATATACCCATTACGCGCCGAAGGGCGTCATGACGCTGGTGGCCGCGGACGATCCCGGCCGGCTGCGCGCGGCCGTGCAGGCGCAGGCCGATGCCGCGCGCCGAACCGGCGGCCGCGTCGGCATCCTCGCCTGCGACGAGCATGCCGGAGCTTACCGCGCGGACGCCGTGCTGGCGCTCGGTCCCCGCGCCGAGCCCCGGCAGGCGGCGCAGGCGCTGTACGCCGCGCTGCGGGAATGCGACGAGCGCGGCCTCGATTACATCGTCGCCGAAAGCTTCCCCGAGCGGGGCATCGGCGCCGCGCTCATGAACCGGATGGCGAAGGCCGCGGGAGGCCGCATCGTTCGGGCTTGATTCGCATCGCGGCATGCCGCGGTCCGTTCGGAACAGATACGCAGGCCGCCCCCGGACATGTTCTCCGCCTTGTCCGCATATGCTGAACTATCGGCAATCGCGGATAAGGTCGGCAAGGGGGACATGGGATGGAGATGGAAGCCGTATCCGTCGGACAGGTTTTGACGGTGCTTATTATGGCGGTCGCCTTGGGAATGGACGCCTTCTCCCTTGGAGTCGGCATCGGCCTCAAAGGGGTGCGCCTGCTCGATGTGGCGAAGATCAGCACCGCGATCGCCTTTTTCCATGTTGTCATGCCGCTCGGAGGCATGTGGGCGGGGCGCTACGTCAGCGAGCTGCTGGGCGGCGTGGCGACGTCTGCGGCGGGAGCGCTGCTGCTTCTGCTCGGCGGGCACATGGTGTACAGCTCGTTGCGGGGCGAAACGGCGGAATCGATTAATCACCGCACCTTATGGGGAGTGCTGCTGTTTGCGTTCAGCGTCAGCATCGATTCGTTTTCGGTCGGCGTGTCGCTCGGGATGTTCGCGGCCCACCGGCTGTTCACCGTCTTTACCTTCGGCTTTTTCGGGGGGGTCATGAGCGTGTTCGGGCTTCTGGTCGGACGGCGGTTCAGCCGCTCTCTCGGCGGCTACGGCGAGGCGTTCGGCGGCGTCATTCTGTTTGCGTTCGGCGTCATTTTTCTGCTATAAACAAATATAAACGCTGGCCGTTCGCCGGATCGCCGCGAATGCGCAGGAGGGGATGGACATGAGACGAATACTGCTAGTGTGCACGGGCAATACCTGCCGCAGTCCGATGGCCGAGGCGATGCTGAAGGAGCTGGCCGGGCAGCGCGGCATCCCGCTGGAAGTCCGTTCCGCGGGTCTGTCCGCCATCGACGGAACGCCGATTTCGCCCAACGCCGCGCAGACGTTGACCAACCGGAACCTGCCTTTGCCGGGCGGTTCGACTGCGCTCACCGACGAGGCCGTGGAGTGGGCCGACCTGATTTTGACGATGACCGTCGGGCACAAGCGGTCGATTATCGGACGTTACCCGCACGTATCGGACAAAGTCTACACGCTGAAGGAGTTCGCCGCGGGCGGGGAACCGGGCGCGGCGGAAGACCTGGCGGAGGCGCAGCGGATTTATGCCGACTGGCAGGTCAAATTGGCGCTTGGCGAAACGCTGCCGGAAGCGGACCGGGAGCGCCTGGCCGAGCTGGAGCGAAAGCTGCCCGACCTGGACATCGCCGATCCGTTCGGCGGACCTCTGGAAGTGTACGAGCGCAGCGCGGACGAAATTTGGGACGCCCTTGGCAAGACGATCCGCAGACTCGAAACGGATTGATTTTTGGCGGCGTCTCCAGTATGATAAATATACAACATGCAAGTTCCGATGTGACTGGCGACGTAGTGGGATTAACCACGGTGGAGCATCGGAATAACGGCCGGTCGCCTGGGCAAAGAGCAGACGTGTGAGAAGCGCGTCTTGCTCTTTTTCGTCTTTTTTAGAGGTTTTAGGTATAATACATTTGGACGAAGAGGAGGATGCAGACATGAAAATCGCCATAGGAGCCGATCATGCCGGATACCGGCTGAAGGACGTCATCGTACCGTTTTTGAAAGCGCAAGGCCATGAAGTCATCGATGTCGGATGCAACTGTGCGGATTCCGTCGACTATCCGGACTATTCCGTCCCGGTATGCGACAAGGTCGTCAGCGGGGAAGTCGACCGCGGCATCCTGATCTGCGGCACCGGCATCGGCATGTCGATCGCCGCCAACAAGATTCCGGGCATCCGCTGCGCGCTTGTGCACGACCTGTTCTCGGCCAAAGCGACCCGGGAGCACAACGACACGAACGTGCTGGCGATGGGCGAACGCATCATCGGGCCCGGGCTGGCGGAGGAAATCGTGCGCGTATGGCTGGAGACGCCTTTTTCGCAGGGTGAACGCCATCAAGGCCGCCTGAACAAGGTCAAGGCGATCGAAGCGCAATATTCCCTTCATCGTTGACGGACGCTTGCGGCATCAAGGCAGGGAGGGACAAGACATGACGGAAGCAGGGCGCAACCCGGCGGATATCCGATCTTTGGTGGACCAGGTGGAGCGGGCGCTGAACGAGCTGGTCGCGGCCGGCAAGCTTCGCCCCGGGCAAAAACTGGTGGCGGGCGTCAGCACAAGCGAGGTGCGCGGACAGCGCATCGGCACAGCGGGCGCCATGGAAGTGGCCGAGCAGATTTACGAAGGGGTTCTCCGGGTCTGCGGCCGGGCGGGTCTTCATCCGCTCTGGCAGTGCTGCGAGCATCTGAACCGGGCTCTGGTGACCGAGCGCGCGCTGGCCGAATCGCAGGGGTGGACGATCGTTTCGGCGGTGCCCGTCCCGAAAGCGGGCGGCTCGATGGCGGCCTACGCTTACCGCCGGATGTCCGATCCCTGCCTCGTCGAAGCCGCGCAAGCGGACGCGGGCATCGACATCGGCGAAACGCTGATCGGCATGCATCTGCGGCCGGTGGCGGTGCCGGTCCGTCCGTCCGTTCCCTGGATCGGGGAGGCGAGAGTGACGATGGCGTATACCCGGCCGAAGCTGATCGGAGGGGAACGCGCGGTGTACAAATTGCCGCCCGACGATCCTGATTCCCGCACTTGCGATTGATTTGCCTTTTTTCCATAGATAAACCCCGATAAATCCCGTGAATCCGGCTCCTTTGCATTTCGGACGCGAAACTGCATGGAAACGGCCTACATGAATAAGGAGGATGCTTCTATGTCCCAATTGCGCAATCAAGACCCGGAAATCGTCAAAGCGTTGAACCTGGAGCTTAACCGCCAGCGGAACAACCTGGAACTGATCGCTTCCGAAAACATCGTCAGCGAAGCCGTGCTGGAAGCGATGGGCACGGTGCTGACCAACAAGTACGCGGAAGGCTATCCGGGCAAACGCTATTACGGCGGCTGCGAATACGTGGACATTCCGGAAGAAATCGCGCGCAACCGCGCGAAAGAGCTGTTCGGCGCCGAGCATGCCAACGTTCAGCCGCATTCCGGCGCTCAAGCCAACATGGCGGTGTATCTGGCGGCGTTGAAGCCGGGAGACACCGTGCTCGGGATGGACCTCGCGCACGGCGGCCACCTGACGCACGGAAGCCCGGTGAACGCTTCCGGCCTGCTGTATAACTTCGTCGCTTACGGCGTCAACGAGAAGACGTTCACGATCGACTACGACGAAGTGCGCAAAGCGGCGTTCAAGCATCGTCCGCGCCTGATCGTCGCCGGCGCCAGCGCTTATCCGCGCATCATCGACTTCGAAGCGCTCGGCCAAATCGCCCGGGACGTGGGCGCGCTGTTCATGGTCGACATGGCGCATATCGCCGGCCTTGTCGCGGGCGGACAGCATCCGAGCCCGGTGCCGCACGCCCACTTCGTCACCACGACGACGCACAAGACGCTGCGCGGTCCGCGCGGCGGCTTGATCCTGACCACCAAGGCCTGGGCGGCCGCGATCGACAAAGCGGTGTTCCCGGGCTCGCAGGGCGGCCCGCTCATGCACATCATCGCGGCCAAAGCGGTGGCGCTCGGCGAAGCGCTGCAGCCTTCGTTCAAAGAGTATGCGGCCAATGTCGTGGCCAACGCCAAGGCGCTTGCCGACGAGCTGCTGTCTCAAGGACTGAATCTCGTGTCCGGCGGCACCGACAACCACCTGATGCTGGTCGATACGCGCAACCTGAACATTACCGGCAAGGAAGCCGAGCACGTGCTGGATTCCGTCGGCATTACGGTTAACAAAAACGCGATTCCGTTCGACCCGACCAGCCCGTTCGTGACGAGCGGCATCCGCATCGGCACTCCGGCCGTCACCTCCCGCGGCATGGATGCGGAAGCGATGAAAACGATCGGCCAGGTCATCGCGCTTACGCTGAAGAACAAGGACAACGCGGCCGTGCTGGACAAAGCGCGGGCCATGGTGCGCGAGCTGACGGAGCAATATCCGCTTTATCCGAAACTCGAATACTAAGCGAAAATCCGCTCGCGCCGAGCGGACGGAGGCGGCCCCAGGGGCCGCCTTTGCCGCTGCGTGTCGAATCCTGATTTTTCAGTTTTTTCCAGAAAAAATTTTTGACCGTTTTCCGTTATGCCGTGTATACTAATTGTACGCTTAATTCCCGAGCCGCGCGCCGGGAAGCGGGGGAACCAATCAAGTGGGGCGAATTGGCGCCGGAGAGCGCCATAGGGTACCATCTTGCCCGAGTCCGTCAGCTAACCTCGTTTGCAGTGGATGGGTCAATGCTACCAGTATACATCGCATCCTATTGACCCTTCTTGAGGGTCTTTTCTGTTTTTTTCGGCCCCTCGCAGGCTAAGCGTACCTCTGCCTTGCCGCAAGGGGTTTTTGCGCTTCCCCTTGCCCGCGGCGCATCATATTGGGAGAAGGAGGAATGGGTATGACGTCGTCGGGTTTTCTGTCCAATGCCGAGCGTGCCGCGGCCATTCCCGAGCCGGAAATGCAAATGCTCACGCAAGCGTTCGGCAAATCGGCCGTTCGTATGAACGAATATTATCTCAAGCTGATTGATTGGAACGATCCGTCCGACCCGCTCCGGGAACTGGTCGTGCCCGCCACGGGGCTGCCGAAGGACGGGGGCTGGGATTGCTCGAACGACGAATTCGAGTATGCCGCTCCGGCCTGCCAGCACGTGTACGCGAACACGGCGCTGCTGCACATGCCGGACGCCGTGCGCAGCCGGGCGCTGCGCGGCGATCCGGACGAAGCGCTCTCCGCCGTTATGGCCGGCATCGATTACATCGCCGGGCATGAAGAGATCGACCAGGTTCTTCTGGTCGGCGGCGACAGCCTGGCGGTCGGAGCGGCGGCGCTGCGCAAGGTGATCGGGCGGCTGCGTCTTCTCGATCACGTGCGCATCATTCGCCTTCATTCGAAAATGCCGGTGTTCAACCCGAAGCGGATATACAAGAACACGGAGCTGTTGAAGCTGATCGGCGAATATTCCAAGCCGGACAGGCGCATATACGTGATGGCGCATGTTCACCATCCGCGCGAGATGACGTCCGAGGCGATCCGGGCCTTTGAAGCGCTTCACGAGGCGGGGGCGGTCATCATGAGCCGGACGCCGCTTCTCAAAGGCGTAAACGACGATTCCGCCGTTCTCGGCGCGCTGCTCGACCATCTGTCTTGGGCAGGCGTCGCCTCGCACGAATTTTTCATCAACCGCCCCACCCTTGCGAACGAGCGGTATTCCATGCCGCTGGAGCGGGCCTATCACTTGGTGGAAGGCGCCAAAGCCAGAACGTCCGGTCCGGGCAAAAACGCGCGCCTTACGATGAGCCACGTTTCCGGAAAGATCGAAATTCTCGCCGTCGAAAACCGCAAAGCCTATTTGAAGTACCAACAGTCCCGGCACCACCAGCACGGCATGTTTATGCTGCTGGAATGTCCCCCGTCCGCGGTCTGGTTCGACGATCTTCCCGGCAGCAGCCGCCACTGGCAAGATGGCCCCGGGGCCAAATCGCCGAAGCCGTTCGACGACAGCCCGGGCGACGCGGTCAAGCGGCAAGCCGGTTACGAAATCGCGGACTGACCGCGCACAATCCTCTCCCCGTCTTTCGGCAGCCGTGAAACCCCAAACGCATTTGCGCGTATTATCGGGTATAAGGAAAGGGCAAACCCCAAAGGAGGAAACGTGTTCATGTCCATCTTCAAACGGCTGCGCGACCTTACGTTGTCCAATGTTTACGCTTTGATCGAGAAAGCGGAAGACCCGGTGAAAATGACGGACCAGTATTTGCGCGACATGCAGGACGATCTGGAGGACGCCGAAAAGGCGGTCGCCGCCCAAATCGCCTTGGAGAAGAAATTCAAACAGCTGTACGAGGAGCAGGAAGCGCTCGTGCAGAAGCGCGACGAGCAGGCCAACATCGCCGCTCAGGCGAAAAATATCGAGCTTGCCCGGCGCGCCCTGGAGGAAAAGAAAGCGGCCGCCCAGAAAGCCGCGGAGTACAAGGCAAGCTACGAGCAGAACAAAGCCGCGGCGGACCGGTTGCGCGAGAAGCTGGAGGAGATGCGCAAGCAGTTTACCGAATTGAAAAACCGGCGCGAAACGCTGGTTGCCCGCGCGAACGCGGCCAAAGCCCAGGCCGAGATCAACAAGGCGATGGCCGGCTTCGGTTCCGATACGGCTTTGTCCGGCCTGAAGCGGATGGAAGAGAAGGTTCTGCAAATGGAAGCCCATGCCGAAGCGACCGAAGAGCTCGGAGGCGCGAAGGGCAAGTCGCTGGACGAAGAGATTGCGGCGCTCGGCAAAGACAAAGAGATCGAAGACGAGCTGGCGGCGCTGCTGAAAAAGTACGAATGACGGCAAAAGCCCCCCTCGCGGGGGTCCTTCTTTTTTGCCGGCGTTTCGCCTGAACGGATAGGCGGACGGCCGGGAAGACATAGGCACGGATTGGAAACCGGAAGGGGAGACGAATGCGTTGACGTTCAACCAGATCGCGGGGACGCTCATCTGGACGGCGGCCGGAGGCGTGCTGCTGTTCGCGCTTATGTGGATCGACGCCCAGCTTACGAAGTATAAAGATATGGAAGAGATCAAGAAGGGGAACAATGCCGTCATTGTCCGCTTTGCCATGAAGCTGGGGGCGCAGGGCTATATTTTGTCCCGGTCGATTTTTACCTCCAATCATCTGTTGGAGGCCCTCTTCGTGTCTCTTGTTTCGTTTGCGATTTTGCTCGTTCTGGAACGGCTGGTCGAATGGGTGCTGGCGGCAATCGGCGATCTGCGCCTGGCCGAGGGCGTCAAGAACGGCGTTGTCGGCCACGGGCTGATCGCCGGAACGCTGCATCTGGTCGGCGCGCTGATTATCGGCGCCTGCCTGTAAAGCCGCGGAAAGGAGGAAGCGGGCCATGAGCTTGTTGAAACGCGTAAAAAACCTGCTTCGCAAGCCGGAGCCGTTAAAGGCGGAGAAGAGCGTGATGACGCTCGGTCCCGGGGATGTATGCGAAGTTTCGCTGGTCACGTACCAGGTCGTCGGCCGGACGAAGCCGCTCAGCCGCAACTCCGTTTGGCTGACGCTCCGGGACGGAGCCTCGATCCGCTACCTGTCCGTGGAGGAGCGGGCGACCCGGCAGTTCGGCCTTTACTCCGTCATTGACGGCCGGCTGGATTCGGTGGACGAGGTGCCGACCGAGATCGAGCTCGACGGCATCCATTATTTTTTGGAGGAACGGTATTCGACGCGCATCTCCGCAACCGGCAATACGCCGTTTGCCGAGACCGGCGGAGAACTGTACGTTTGGCAATATCAGTCCGACAATCGGAAGCTGCTGCGCATCGAGTGGCAGGACGGCAGGTTCATGCTCTACGAGGGGGAAAGCGTGCTCCCGGCAGATGTTGAATGGCTGCGGGGGAATGCGTGATGGTCGAAAGCCGTTTCCGTCCGTGGATTCGTTTGGTGAACCTTATCGTCATTTTCGCCCTTGTCGGCGGGCTGCTGTCCGCGTGCGGCAGCGTCAACGTCGAAGAGACGTATCCCCTTGAATCCGTCAGCCGCAACGGCGATCAGACGTCTTATGTGTACCGGGCGGAAGGGGAGACCGTTCCGGAAGTGGCCAAGGCCCTTGCGGAGAAGAAGAAGCCCGAGCAGATGTCCGAGGAAGATCCGGACCATATGTTCCTCGTCTACTCCGATCAGCTGATCCATGTGCAGAAGGACCCGGAACATGCGGAAGATACGCTGATCGAGGTGGACAGCACCGAGTACGTCCGGCAAAACTACAGTCCGTCGTTTCTGGAAGGTTACCTGCTTGCGAGCGTGATCGGCAGCCTTTTCGATTCGGTTGGCCGATCGGGCGGCTACGGGGACTATCGCGGCTACGGCAGCAAAACGTATTACCCGCCGGCATCCGGCTCGTACCGGGCGCCGACGGCGAGCGATACGAAGGACGCGCCGCCGATCACCGTGCAGAAGAAAGGGTCGATCATCAAGCGGAGTTCGTCCGCGGATACCGGCGGCGTCGGCTCGGGAGGGCTGTTCGGCAAAAAGAGCGGCTCGTCCTCATCCTCCGGCTCCAAAGGATCGATCATCCGCAACGACGAAAGCGACAAGAGCGGTTCGAAGAAGTCGTCCGGGTGGCTGAAGCCGCGGAAGTCGGGCGTACCGAAAACCCGGGTCGGCGGCTTCGGCCGGATCAAACGAAGGTGACGCCGCCAACGGACGCACGGGCACGGGGGCGGCGCCGCCAGCGGGCGCACGAAGCGGCGCCGGCGGTGACGCGCACGGACGGACGGACCGCGCCGTTGCACGGACGAACCGCGCGCTCTATACGACAAACAACCCGCGGCAGGCGCTGACGCGCCCGGTCGCGGGTTGTTTGCCGTTCCGGGGCTCAGTATCCCCGTTCGTAGGCTTTGACGACGTTCGCTTTGCCGTCCAGCAGCCGCAGCGCATCGACCGCCCAGTACGGGTTGCGCAGCATGGCGCGGCCGATGGCGAGCAGATCGGCGTCGCCGTTGCCGACGACGCTTTCCGCAAGCCGCGGATCGTCAAGCATGCCGACGGCCATGACCGGCACGCCCGTCGCCTCGCGGATCGCCCTGGCGAACGGCACCTGGTAGCCGGGGAAGTTGCCGGGTTTGCGGGGGCCGGCCGGTCCGCCTTCGCCGCCGCTGGAAACGTCGAACAGGTCGACGCCCGCATCGCGGTAAGCTTGGCACAGCTTGATGCTGTGATCAAGGTCATATCCGCCCTCCGCGTATTCGACGGCGGAGATCCGCATCATCAGCGGCATGTCGGGCGGAAGGACCTTCTTGACGGCGCGGATCACCTCGACGCCGAACTTGGCGTAATCGCGGCCGAACTCGTCGTCGCGCTTGTTGATGAGAGGAGAATGGAACTGGTGAATCAAATACCCGTGCGCGCCGTGCAGTTCGATCGTGTCGACGCCGGCTTCCACCGCGCGCCTTGCGGCGTCGGCGAACTTGGCGACCAGCTGCCAGACTTCTTCGGTGGACAGGGCGCGGGGTTTTTTGGCATTGGCTTCGAACGGCTCGTTCCACGGGCCGACCGGCACTTCGGCGTCCAGCGCCTTGCGTCCCGCATGCGCCACTTGAATCGCCGCTTTGGCGCCGTACTTATGAATTTCGTCGATCACGCGGCGGAAAGCCGGAACGTGTTCGTCCGACCATAAGCCCAGGTCGCGGTTGGAAATCCGGCCGTCCGGTTCGACGTCGGTCATCTCGATGATGATAAGTCCCGTTCCCCCTATGGCGCGCGAAGTATAGTGGACAAAATGCCAGTCGTTCGGCTTCCCGTCCTCCGCGTCCACGGAGTATTGGCACATCGGACTCATGACGATGCGGTTGCGCAGGGTCAGGCCTTTGAGCGTAAAAGGCGAACCCAAATGGCTCATCGATTTCCTCCTCCTCCAAATAGGTCTTTGTTTTTTCGATTATATTGTAACCGAAAGATGCACAGTTTCGCTACAGGGAAAGGAGTGCGCTGTCCCGTTGCCGGAGTCACTGGGGAAGCGGTGCGCCGTCCCGGTTGCCGGAGCCACTGGGGGAAGCGGTGCGCCGTCCCGTTGCCGGAGCCGTGAAGCTTTGTTTACGCCATAAGACGGAGGCGGCGTTCCGTTCGCAGCTGAAAGGACGGCTTTCTTCCGCCATGGAAGGGTAGCCGGTATTCTGCCTGTCAGGCGCTGACCATGACGCGGCTTTGCGGTTGAAACGGACCGTCCATCCGCTATGTTGCCGCTATGGCTTAAAATCGTTTTCCTGACGGACCACAGATCCGCTAATGTCGTCAGACCGTCAAAAATAATGCCTGTTTGAATGGAATAGCGGAACCTGTGTCCGCATCACCCGGATTTCAGCCGCTTTTTGACAAAATAACGTCCCTACGGTCCGGTCGATCCTCGGTTGAAGCCTTTTGCGGTTCCACACTGCAGGGGTAAGCAAGCCTCCCCCGTCCCGCCCCGCAAAGAGAGTGTGCCTCTATCCCGCTCTGCAAAGGGAATTGACCTCTGTCTCGTCCGGCAACAAAGCGAGCGCCCCGTTCCCGCCGCGGAAGCGGCAGGCGAGCCCTCCGCACCTGGTCCGCGCCGCGCCATGCCGGCCCACCCAGGACTCAACTGGGGCTTGGCAGCCTGGAGCGGCGAGACAGAAGGCCGGCGCGTTCGGTCCTGCGGAGCGGAGAAGGGCCGGCCGGCGCGCCCAGCTTGTCCCGGAGCAGCCACCAGACGAGCAGGGGAGAGCTGCCGAAGCCGAGCAGCAGCAGGTTGACCGCAAGCGGCGACGGGCGGTAGGAGACGACCGCAATAAAAACGATCGTTCCCGCAAAACGGCCCAAATTAAGCCCCAACTCCCGGAAAATGACCGATTCGACCCGCCGCTCGGCGCTGGCCTTGTCCCGCCCGATCATGTCGAATACGAACGAAACGACGGGGATCGAATAAAGGGGCATAAACATCGAGGTCGCGATGCCGAAAACAAGCAGGGTGAAGTAGTCCACTTTCCAGAAAAGCGGGACGACCGCCAGGCTGATCATCAGCGCGCCGGCAAACATGCCCCACTTCCGGTATACCGGCTTGTACATGCGGCCGATGAACCAGAAGCTGACGAGCCCCACGGCCGAGGTGATCAGCGAAAAATTGCCCAGCCGCAGCTCGCTGCCTGTCGCGATGTAGACGAGCAGCATGACCATAAAGCCGAAGATGCCTTCGCGCAGGCCTTGGGCGATCATGGCGAGGCTGACGGTTCTCCACGGGTTGTTTTTCTCCCGCAGCTTCCGCAGGCCGAGCGACCAGTCGTACCGTCCAAGCTTCGGGCGCCTTTTCAGGAAAAAGGAAAGCAGCACTCCCGCGACAAAAATGCCGAGCGAAATCGCGAAAATAAGCCGGTAACCGACCGTTCCGCCAAGGCGCGCGATAACGATGCCGGACAGCCAGGGCGCGATCATGTTCGATCCGGAACCGAGCAGTCCGGCCCGTCCGTTGAAACGGTCCCGCGAATCGGGAGCGGTCGCTTCGAAATAGAAAATGTTGAAGGCCAGCCAAAACAAGCCGGACGAAATTCCCTGCACGCAGCCGAGTAGCGGAATGTAGCGGACGGCCTGGGGGCCGAGCAGCAGCACCAGCGCGTAAAAAACGGCGGCGACGGCGATGCCCAGCCTGAGCGCGCCCAGCTTGTTCCCTTCCTTTACCCATTTCCCCGCCAGCCAAAAGGTGAGCGCCATCACGATCTGATGGACGACGGCAAACCAGCCGATCATCGTCAAGTCGTTTTTCAGTTTCCACAAGTATACGTTGACGAAAGTGGACGACAGAGCGTTCGCTCCCACAAACAGGCCGTTTACCCCAAGCAGCAGCCATTCCTGGCGCGCGTCGCGTCCGCGGTCGAGACGCTCGGTTCGTTCGGCCATATCCGTTCCCTCCTTTGCCGAGAGTTGCCGGGCGGATGCCGGTTACCGCGCGGGCGGCCGGCAGGCCGGCGCACAGAAGCGGCAACTCTCATAAGATTTCCAGAACGGGCCGAATCATGAACCTGCGGGGCAGATAAAATCTGGTTGCCTTCAAGACCGGCGGGGGCGGCAAAACGGCGGCGCAAAAAAAATAACGGTCCGACAGCGGCCGTTATAAGTTGCCCGGGTCAAATCAGCAAGGTGATGACCAGCAGTTCGTACAGAACGAGCGGGAGAATCGAGCCGGCGGCAAAGGGGCCCAGGAACCGGTAATCGCCCGCCGCGGGATTGACTTGAAGATAAAGATGCCCTGCGTCGGAGCCGATGACGGTTCCTTCGTATGTGTGTCCGTCGATGGTCTGGACGCGGACGGGCCGATGCATGCATTGGGCGCATATTCCGCTAAGCCGCTTCCTCGTTTTTCTGACATGGTCGCACCAAACTTGATCGGCTTTATACACGATCGTACTGCCGCTTTCAGGCGAGCTGACGCGCATGAACAATCCTCCCGGTTGGTTTTGCTGTATGCTATGCGAATGTCCCGGGATGGGTGCGTGCCCCGGTGCCGAGGAGGGAAAAATTTCCCCGCGAAATCCGCAAATTTCGGAACGAGGATAGAGTGCGCGCGGCGAGAGACAATGATATAATGTACGGGCAGAATGAACGGAGGAAGGAGAGGTATATTTGGGTCGTCTCGTTATATGCGATCATCCGTTGATTCAACATAAAGTAACTTTTCTTCGTGACAAAAATACGGACACGAAGCAATTCCGGGAATTGGTCGAGGAATTGTCGACCTTGCTGGCCTACGAGATTACCCGGGATATTCCGCTTGAGACGGTGACGGTGGAAACGCCGGTGGCCATAGCGGAGGGACGCGTTATAGCCGGCAGAATGCTCGGTCTTGTGCCGATTTTGCGCGCGGGACTGGGAATGGTGGACGGAATGCTGAAGCTGCTGCCGTCCGCTAAAGTCGGGCATATCGGGCTGCAACGCGATCCCGAAACGCTGAAGCCGACGGAGTATTACGTGAGCCTTCCTTCCGATGTGACGGAACGCGAACTGATCGTGCTGGATCCGATGCTCGCCACGGGCGGATCGGCGAATGCCGCGATCGACATTTTGAAGAAGCGGAATTGCCGGCCGACGAAGCTGGTGTGCCTCATTGCGGCGCCCGAAGGCATCGAGGCGGTGCGCGCCGAGCACCCGGACATCGACATTTACGTTGCCGCGCTGGACGAGCGTCTGAACGAACACGGATATATCGTGCCCGGACTCGGCGATGCGGGAGACCGGATGTTTGGAACCAAATAAAGCGAATCATGGGAACGTTGATGGCATTCGGACAATCGAGGGGGAACTTGCGTTGTGAGCGCAATTAAAGTGATGACTATTTTCGGGGTCCGTCCCGAAGCGATCAAGATGGCCCCGCTCATTCTCGAGCTGCAAAAGCATCCGGAACAAATCGAGCCGATCGTCTGCGTCACGGCGCAGCACCGCCAAATGCTCGACCAGGTGTTGGAAGTGTTCCGGATCAAGCCGGATTACGATCTGGACATCATGCAGGCCAAGCAGACGCTGAACGACATTTCCATCCGCGTGCTGCAAGGGCTGGAACCGGTGCTTCGGGAAGCGAAACCCGATCTCGTGCTCGTCCACGGCGATACGCTGACGACTTTTCTCGCCAGCTACGCGTCGTTCCTGCAGCAGATCAAGGTCGGGCATGTGGAGGCGGGCCTTCGGACCTGGAACAAGCTTTCTCCGTATCCGGAAGAAATGAACCGCCAGCTCACCGGCGTGCTGGCCGATTTGCATTTCGCCCCGACCGGCTGGTCGGCGGGCAACCTCCGCAAGGAGAACAAGCCGGAGGATAACATCTATATAACCGGCAATACGGTTACGGACGTGTTCCAATATACGGTGAAGCCGGATTTTACCCATCCGGTGCTCGAATGGGCCGCCGGCCGCCGGCTTGTGCTGATGACCGCGCACCGCCGCGAGGCGCAGGGCGAGCCGCACCGCCGCATCTTCCGCGCGGTCCGCAGGCTGGCCGACGAGTTCGACGATATCGCCGTCGTCTATCCCGTTCACCCGAGCCCGGCCGTGCGGGAGCCGGCGCAGGAATTGCTGGGCGGGCATCCCCGGATCAAGCTGATCGAGCCGCTTGATGTCGTGGAGCTCCACAATTTCTATCCGCATACGCACCTGATCCTTACCGATTCGGGCGGGCTGCAGGAAGAGGCGCCTTCGTTCGGCGTGCCGGTGCTCGTTCTTCGCGATACGACGGAGCGGCCGGAAGGCATCGAGGCGGGAACGCTCGAGCTGGTCGGCACGGAGGAAGAGCGGGTGTTCGAGCGGGCGAAGACGCTTCTGACCGACTCCGCCGCCTACGAACGCATGAGCAAAGCCGCCAATCCCTACGGGGACGGACGCGCGTCGCAGCGCATCGTCCAGGCGATCCTGCATCATTTCGGGCGCGGCGAAAGACCCGAACCTTTCGGAGCGGGCCGCTGACCGCGTCTAGGGCGTTTCGGGAATCCCGCGGTCCCGCCGTCATGCGCGCCTGACGCTTCGGGGGCGCACGGCCGAATCCCGGGACGTTCCCCGCCTTCGGGCTCCGGACGGCATCCATCCGCTCCTTCGGCCGGAAAAAAGACGGCGGACGGATGCCTTATCCGAAACCGGGGAATAATGGAAGAAGAAGTCGGGACGAGGGTTAGCCGCTTCGGCGGACAAAGCGACAAAATTCGTGCGAACGAGCGGACAACCCGCTGGCGGCTGCGTACAGCTTACAGTTAAACTGTATGGTTTTAGCCGCCGGCAAATCGCGTCACGGCGCGAATTTCCCGAGCTTCCGTTCACATAAATTTTGATTTCTTTGAATTGACAAACCTTCTGCGACTTCGATAAAATGATTGAGGATCGACAGAGGTACAAATGATGAATAAAAAGGGCAATGAGGACAATCCGTGGCGCGCGCTCGCGCTTTTCGGGGCGCTCGGCTTCGAAGTCGGTCTGAGCACGGTGGCGGGTTACTTGATTGGCAGTTGGATCGGGCCCCATTCTTCCGGTTGGAAGATTGCGGGCGTTTTCATGGGCCTCGCAGCGGGGCTCCTGATTGCGATTTTACTTGTCAAGAAAGCTCTGGAGAACAAAAATGGATGAACTTTTGCAAAAAGCGACGCGGGCCGCGTTTCTTTTTCTGGCGGTTTGCTTTCTTGTATGGGCGGCCGTTCCGGAGTGGCGCGTTTACGCCGCGGGCGCGGTGCTCGGCGTGGTGGCGAGCCTGGTCAATTCGTTCCTGTTGCGCAGAAGGGTGGATCTGATCGGAAACGTTTACAAAAACAATCCCAATCCGCCGCGCAGAATGGGCCTGGGCTTGGCCGGCCGGTTGGCGACGGTTCTGCTCGCCGCGATGGTCGCGTACCGTTTCCCCGATCGCTTTCATCTGCCTTCCGTCCTGTTCTCTTGTTTCTTTATGCCCGTCGTTGTGTTGCTGTTCGCTTACCTGGGCAACAAACGTCAATCCTGACGGAAAGGAGGAAACATCACACCTATGCACTTGTTCCCCGTGGTGGAAGTAGCGGGTCTGCACATCGACATCTCCGCTTTCATTGCGATCTTCGTCTCTGCGGTTATCACGTTCGTGATTGCGAGGCTCGCGGTGCGCAACTTGTCGGTTGACAATCCTTCCAAGCTGCAAAACTTCATGGAATGGGTCGTCGAATTCGTTCAGTCGACCATCGCCAGCACGATGCCGCTTCATCGCGTCAAGCCTTATGTGGGGCTGGGATTGACGCTCATCATGTTTATTTTCGTCTCCAACCTTCTGGGATTGCCGTTCGGCATTGTAACCGAAGCGCATCACGCCATCGACTGGCTGGGCATAACGGAAGCAATACTTGAGGAACACGGAGGACACGTAGAGCTTGCTTGGTGGAAGTCCCCGACGGCGGATATCAGCGTCACGGCGGGACTGGCGCTCGTCGTATTCATCCTGGTCCACTTCCTGGGTCTGAAGCTGAACCGCAAGCATTATATCAAACACTACTTCCAGCCTTACTGGTTCTTTTTCCCGCTCAATCTCATTGAGACCATCGCCAAACCGGTAACGCTGGCGCTCCGGCTTTACGCCAACATCTTTGCGGGCGAAGTGTTGATTGCGACCATTCTGATGTTGGGCGTGGTCGGCATCCCGTTCCTGATCGTTTGGCAGGGCTTCAGTATTTTCGTCGGCGCCATTCAGGCGTTCCTGTTTACCATTTTGACGATGGTGTATATTTCCCAGGCCGCCATTCACGACGAGCATGAGAATGAGCATTAATGCCGCGATCTCCAGCAGATTGACGGTTTCATCTAAAAACAACCTAAATTTCAGGAGGATCTAACACATGGATTTCAACGTTTTGGCAGCAGCAATAGCGGTAGGTCTCGGCGCGATCGGCGCAGGCGTAGGTAACGGTCTTATCGTCAGCAAGACGGTCGAAGGTATCGCTCGCCAGCCTGAAAGTGCAAGCAAGCTTCAAACGACGATGTTTATCGGCGTAGGTATCGTCGAAGTCGTTCCGATCATCGGCGTCGTTATCGGCTTCCTGGCGTTCTTCAGCTAATCGGATAGCAAACGGATTATGGCGGGGAAGGCCAAAGCCCTCCACGCCATCGTTTTTTGTGCGATAAGATCAGCATCCGGAAAGGAGTGCAACCATGGAGTTCCATTGGGAATCCACTGTATTTGCAATCGCGGCGTTTTTGATCTTGTACTGGTTGCTGAATAAGTACGCTTTCGGGCCGCTATTCGGCATTATGGAAAAACGCCGTCAGCTCGTGGCCGAGCAGATGGAAAGCGCGGCGAAAAACCGCGAGGAAGCCGAGCGGTTGCTCGAGGAGCAAAAGCAAGCGCTGCAGCAGGTTCGCCAGGAAGCGGCCGAAATTATCGGCCAAGCCAAAACGACGGGCGCCAAGCAAGCGGAAGAAATCCTTCTGCAAGCCCGCAACGAGGCGAACCGCCTGAAGGAAGAGGCGCTGAAAGACATCGAGACGGAGAAGAACAAAGCCGTATCCGCGCTCAAAGCCCAAGTCAGCGGCCTTTCCGTTTTGATCGCTTCGAAGATTATCGAAAAGCAGGTTGACGAAAAAACGCAGCAGGAGCTTGTTGATCATTACCTGAAAGAAGTAGGGACGAAATCATGAGCGGCAGCACGGTTGCGAGAAGGTATGCCAAGGCGCTGTTCGAGCTTGCTTCCGAGCAGGGGCTGGTATCCGAAACGGAAGAGCAGCTGAAGGCGATTGCCGAGACGTTCCGGGGGAATGCGGAATTCCGCTCCTTCCTGACGTTTCCGAATATCGACGCCGCGAAGAAGATCGAAGCGGTTCAAGCCATTTTCGGAAACTCGGTATCCCCTGTCGTTCTCAACACGGTCAAACTGCTGATCGAGCGCGGGCGCCAAGGGGAATTGCCTGCAGTTTTGGAAGCTTATATCAAGGTGGCGGGCGAAGCGCTCGGCCGGGCGGAAGCCCACGTCGTGTCCGCGAAGCCGCTTACGGATAGCGAAAAGGAACAGCTCGCCGCAACGTTCGGCTCCTTGCTGGGCAAAACGGTTCGGCTTAACGAAACGGTAGATCCGTCCTTGCTCGGCGGACTGACGGTTCGCATCGGCGATACGCTCTACGACGGCAGTCTGCGCGGCAAACTGGAACGGTTGGAGAAGACTCTCCAAACTTCGGCAAATTAGACAGGGGTGAACGAATTGAGTATCCGGCCTGAAGAGATCAGCACGCTGATCAAGCAGCAGATTCAACAATATCAATCCGATATTCAAGTCGTGGACGTCGGTACGGTTATCGAAGTCGGCGACGGTATCGCGCGCGTACACGGTTTGGAAAAATGCATGGCGGGCGAGCTGCTCGAATTCGAGGGCGGAGTCGTCGGCATGGCCCTCAACCTTGAGGAAGACAACGTCGGCGTCGTCATCTTGGGCTCGACCGCCGGCATCCGCGAAGGCGACCAAGTCAAACGGACCGGCCGCATTATGGAAGTGCCGGTCGGCGAAGCGCTGCTCGGCCGCGTCGTCAACGCGCTCGGACAGCCGATTGACGGCGGCGGTCCGATCAACACGACGGCTACGCGCCCGATCGAATCTCCGGCTCCGGGCGTCATGGACCGCAGATCGGTCTTCGAACCGATGCAGACCGGCATCAAGGCGATCGACTCGATGATCCCGATCGGCCGCGGTCAGCGGGAGCTGATCATCGGCGACCGCCAAACGGGTAAAACGACGATTGCGATCGACACGATCGTCAACCAAAAGGGCAACGGCGTCATTTGTATCTATGTCGCCATCGGCCAAAAGCAATCGACGGTGCGCGGCGTCGTCGAATCGCTCCGCAAGCACGGCGCGCTCGACTACACGATTGTCGTCAGCGCAAGCGCATCCGAGCCTGCGCCGCTTCTGTACATCGCTCCGTACGCAGGCTGCGCGATGGGCGAATACTTCATGTACAAAGGCAAACACGTTCTGATTATCTATGACGACCTGTCCAAGCAAGCGGCCGCATACCGCGAGCTGAGCTTGCTGCTCCGCCGTCCTCCGGGCCGCGAAGCCTATCCGGGCGACGTCTTCTATCTCCACTCCCGTTTGCTCGAACGCGCGGCCAAGCTGAACGACGAGCTGGGCGGCGGTTCGCTTACCGCTTTGCCGTTTATCGAAACGCAAGCGGGCGACGTGTCGGCTTACATTCCGACGAACGTCATTTCCATTACCGACGGCCAGATCTTCCTGGAGTCCGACCTGTTCTATTCGGGTCAGCGTCCTGCCGTCAACGTCGGGATCTCGGTATCCCGGGTCGGCAGCGCGGCGCAAATCAAGGCGATGAAGAAGGTTGCGGGCACGCTCAAGACCGACCTGGCCCAATACCGCGATCTTGCCGCGTTCGCCGCGTTCGGCTCCGATGTGGACAAGGTGACGCAAGCCCGTCTGGACCGCGGGATCCGCACGCTCGAAATCCTGAAGCAAGGCGTCAACCAGCCGATGCCCGTCGAACGCCAGGTCGTTTCCCTGTTCCTGGTTACCAAAGGCCACCTCGACGACATTCCGGTGCAGGACGTACGCCGCTTCGAGTCCGAATTCCTGTCCTATCTGGATGCGAACCGTCCGGAAATTTTCGCATCCATTCGCGATACGAACGATTTGACCGACGACAACGTCAAAGCGCTGGTTGACGCGATCGGCGCCTTCAAGAAAAGCTTCTCCGTTTCGTCCTAATGCGCTGGCGCCAGCGCCCATACATGCCGGACCGGCCGCACCGGGCCGGTCCCGGCAACAAGGTGGTGACATGAATGGCTAAAGGAATGCGCGAGATCAAGCGACAGATCAAGAGCACTCAAAATACAAAGCAGATTACGAAAGCGATGGAATTGGTCGCCGCCTCCAACTTGAGACGCGCCCAAAACGCGGCGCTCGCCGGACGTCCTTACGCGGACACGCTGAGGGATGTCGTCTCGAGCATCGCGACCGGCGCAAGCGGCATCTCGCATCCGATGCTGGAGAAGCGGCCGATCAAGAAGACCGCTTACCTGGTCATTACTTCCGACCGCGGGCTGGCCGGCGGGTTGAACAGCAACTTGCTGCGGAAGCTGACGACGCAGATCCAAGAGAACCACAAATCGAAGTCGGAATACGCCATTTTCGTCCTTGGACGCAAAGGCCGCGATTTCCTGGCGAAACGGGATTATCCGATCGTTCAGGAAGTGACGGGAATCCCGGATTCGCCGAAATTCTACGACGTGAAGCCTATTGCGGCCGCGGCGGTTCAAGGGTTCGAGGACGGAACGTACGACGAGCTGTATCTGGTCTACAACAAGTTCGTCAACCCGCTCGTGCAAGTTCCGACGATCAAGCAGCTGCTGCCGCTTGATTCCTCGCAATTCGCGGCCAAATCCGGAGCTTCGGCAAGCTACGAATACGAGCCTTCGCCCGAGGCCGTGCTCAACGTTCTTCTGCCCAAATACGCGGAAACGCTCATCTACAACGCCCTGCTCGAGAACAAGGCGAGCGAATTCGGCGCGCGTATGACCGCGATGGGCAACGCGACGAAGAACGCGACGAAGAGAATCAACGAATTGACGCTGAATTATAACCGTGCCCGTCAGGCGGCGATTACGCAAGAAATTGCGGAAATTGTCGGCGGCGCGAACGCTTTGGCATAACGAATGGGCATAACCATGAAGTTCTAGGAGGGACACGAATGAGCAAGGGGCGCGTAGTCCAGGTATTGGGGCCTGTCGTCGACATCGAGTTCGAGAACGGCCACCTGCCGGACATCCTTAACGCAATCAAAATTCAGCACTCCGGCGAACGCGAAATCAACCTGACGGTTGAAGTTGCAAGACATCTCGGGGACAATCTCGTTCGCACGATCGCCATGTCCTCCACGGACGGGCTCGTCCGGGGGATGGAAGCGATCGATACCGGTAAGCCGATTACGGTTCCGGTAGGGCCGGCAACGCTCGGCCGCGTATTTAACGTTCTCGGCGAGCCGATCGACGGCAACGGCGAAGTGGACCGTTCGATCTCCAATCCGATTCACCGTTCGGCTCCGACGTTCGAAAACCTGTCGACCCAGCAGGAAATGCTGGAAACGGGGATCAAAGTCATCGACCTGATCGCGCCTTACGCAAAGGGCGGTAAAGTCGGCCTGTTCGGCGGCGCCGGCGTCGGCAAAACCGTTACGATGCAGGAGCTGATCCACAACATCGCGCAAGAGCACGGCGGGATCTCGGTTTTCGCCGGCGTCGGCGAACGGACCCGCGAAGGGAACGACCTGTACCACGAAATGAGCGAGTCCGGCGTCATCTCGAAAACCGCGATGGTTTTCGGCCAGATGAACGAGCCCCCGGGCGCGCGCCTGCGCGTTGCGCTGACGGGCCTGACGATGGCGGAATATTTCCGCGACGTGGAAGGCCGCGACGTGCTTCTGTTTATCGACAATATTTTCCGCTTCACCCAGGCCGGTTCGGAAGTATCCGCGCTGCTTGGACGGATGCCGTCCGCGGTCGGTTACCAACCGACGCTGGCGACCGAAATGGGTCAATTGCAAGAACGGATTACGTCGACCAAGAAAGGTTCGGTTACGTCCATTCAGGCGATTTACGTTCCGGCGGACGACTACACCGACCCGGCTCCGGCAACCGCGTTTGCGCACCTGGACTCGACGACGAACCTGGAACGGAGCATTGCGGCGAAGGGGATTTTCCCGGCGGTCGACCCGCTCGCTTCCTCTTCCCGGATTCTGACGCCGGAAATTGTCGGCGAAGAGCACTACAACGTGGCGCAAGGGGTCAAAAAGCTGCTGCAGCGCTACAAGGAACTGCTTGATATCATCGCGATCCTCGGTATGGACGAACTGTCCGACGAAGACAAGCTGGTCGTGCACCGCGCCCGCCGCGTAGAGCTGTTCCTGTCCCAGCCGCTGCACGTTGCCGAAGCGTTCAACGGCATTCCGGGCGTTTACGTGCCGGTAAAAGAAACGGTCCGCAGCTTCAAAGAAATTCTCGAAGGAAAGCATGACGATCTTCCGGAGCCGGCGTTCCACAATGTCGGTACGATCGAAGAAGCCGTCGAGAAGGCGAAAAGGCTCGCACAAGGGCTCTAATCCGCCGCTAAGGAGGAATACCATTGAGCACCTTACGGCTTGATATTGTGACGCCGGAACGCAAAATTTACGAGCAGGACGTCGACATGGTTATCGTTCAAGGGGTAGAAGGCGAGCTGGGCATTTTGCCGAATCACATTCCGCTTGTATCGCCTCTGAAAATTGCGGTAGCCAGAGTCAAGAAGGGCAACCAGGAAGAATGGATTGCCGTTCACGGCGGCTTCGTCGAAGTTCGTAAAGATAAAGTGGTTATTCTGGCGGAAGCGGCCGAGGTTGGCTCGGATATCGACCAATCCCGGGCGCTGCAGGCGAAAGAACGGGCCGAGCGCCGTTTGGCCAACAAGCAAGAGCAATATGATGTGAAGCGGGCGGAACTGGCGCTGCAGCGGGCGATGACCCGTCTGCAGGCTGCGTCCAAGTCATGATTTGAACGGCCATATCGAAATCGCCGGGAAGCGGAACTCTGCGGGAGGAAACGCTTCTCGGCGATTTTTCCATTTCATTCCGCAGAGGAGGGAGAGCCCGTGGAAGAAGTCGTCATCATCGGAGCAGGGCCGTGCGGGTTGTCGGCGGCGGCGGAGCTGCAGGACGTAGGGTTCGATCCGCTTGTGTTCGAAAAGGAGAACATCGTCCATTCGATTTCGTGCTACCCGATCAACATGCAGTTTTTCAGCACGCCCGAGCTGCTGGAAATTGCGGGGATTCCGTTCAATACGCCGCACGAAAAGCCGACGCGTCTCGAAGCGCTGCACTACTACCGGACGGTTGCCGAACGCCGCAACTTTCGGATCAGACGGTATGAGAAAGTAACGGAGGTCGTCAAGGAAGGCGACGCATTTCGGGTCGTATCGGTGAACAAAGTCGGCGTCCGGTCGGAGACCATGGCGCGCGCGGTCGTTGTGGCGACGGGATATTTCGATCACCCGAACCGGATTGGCATTCCGGGGGAGGATCTGCCCCATGTGAGCCATTTCTTTCGCGAGGCGCATCCGTATGCAGGCACCCGCGTCGTCGTCATCGGGGGCAGCAACTCGGCCGTCGACGCCGCGCTGGAGCTGGAGCGGGTTGGCGCCGAGGTGACCGTCGTGTACCGCGGACCGTCGGTGTCGGCCAATATCAAGCCTTGGGTGCGGCCGGTCTTCGACAGCAAAGTGGCCAAAGGGAAAATCGAGCTGCTGCTGGAAAGCCGGGTGACGCGCATCGAACCGGCGGAGGTGGAGATCGAGTCGAATGCGGCGGGCGGCTCCGGGGCAGGACGCTTCGTCAGGCCCGCCGATTTCGTGCTGGCGATGACCGGATTCCGGCCGGATCGCGCTTTCCTGCGGTCGATGGGCGTCGACGCGCCAGATGGGACCACGCCTCCCGCGCACAACGAAGAGACGATGGAAACGAACGTGCCCGGTCTGTTCCTGGCCGGCGTGGTGTCGACCGGGCGGGACGCCAACGAGATTTTTATCGAAACCGGCCGGCTGCACGGGCGCAAAATCGCTTTGGCTTTGGCCGAGCGGAGAAAAAACGGCAAATAAACCTATTCGCATGTATGCCGACACGGCCTTTCCCGGGCTGGTCGGCATGTTTTTTTGCGATACGTCGGCAGGAGGCCGAAGTGTCTCAGGATGGCAGCGGTGTTCGTTTATGAATCGCAACCGGCGTCTGTAATCGCAACCGTAATGCTGAGCAACCGTGGCTATAATCGCTAGTTCGGCTATAATCGCAACCGCGGCTGTGCGTGTATATCCCCATCATGACTCTATAAGCAACTTGCCTTCGCTCGTCTATACGCAGCTATATTGGAAAAACTCCAATCCAATACGCCGTTCGGGCGCCGGAAGCCGGTCTATATTGGATATATCCACTCATTTGGAACGCAGAAGCCGAATCCGCACGGCTCTCGGGCCATTTCAGTGGACAAAATCCAACATACGTTCCGAAAAGAGGCGAAAGGCGCCTGCATCCTGCAAAAAATCCAATAAAGCCGTTCGGGACCAAGAAGGGTACTGACGGACTACAGGGCGGGTTAGCGTTGGTAGTGGCGGGCAAGAGAGAGGTACTGGACGGGCTACTTGACGGGTAGGCGGCGGGGATGACGGGCAAGAGAGGTACTGAGCGGACTACATGGCGGGTTGGCGGCGGTGGTGACGGGCAAGAGAGTACTTGACGGCTGAGCACTACCGCACGTAACCCAATCGCCCGGGGCGGTCTTCCAACCGGCTTCAAAGCGCGGATTTCCTGTCTTTTCAAGTCGAAAGGCAACGCGTGTTCGCCCGTTTTGAAGGCGGGTCTGCACGTCTGAACATGGGTTTGCCCGCTCGCCGGAAGGGGCCGCCCAACGAAGACGCTTCAGAAGCCAACCGAACACGGCCCTTAAAAACGGAAAACAAACAGGGAGGTTCACGGGGCGGTTGTCGTTTTTTGCGCCGGATTGCGGCCGTATGGCCCCGAAATATGAAAACGCTTTTACCATGGACGCATTTGGAAGCCTTTGTTATAATTGCTAAAGGATACGAATAGGCCGGAAGACGGACGCCAGGTCCGCTCCGCCCGTACGGAGGCGATGATGTGGAGCATTACGCCAATCAGTACGTCATGGTTACCGTTTTCCTGCTTGTGGGCATCGCGTTCCCGGTCGTCGTGCTGTGGGTGGGCAAGCAGCTTCGGCCCAGAAGCCCGACGCCGGAGAAGGAAATCGCTTACGAAAGCGGCAACGATCCGCAGGGCGACGGCCAGATCCGCTTCAACGTCCGCTATTATCTGTATGCCTTGATGTTTGTCGTATTCGATGTGGAGACCGTCTTCCTGTACCCTTGGGCCGTAGCGTATAAGAAGCTCGGTCTTTTTGCGTTGGCGGAAATGATGATCTTCATCGGAATGCTGCTGATCGGCCTGATTTATGCCTGGAGGAAGAAGGTGCTGCAGTGGAATTCGATTTAGCGAGCGTATCCCCGGAGGATATTCGGGAGCTGGAACGGAACGTCTTCATCGGCAGCCTGGAAACGCTTAAAGGCTGGGTGCGCAGCAACTCGCTCTGGCCGCTGACCTTCGGCCTGGCCTGCTGCGCCATCGAGATGATGGCGGCCGGGGCGCCCCACTACGATTTGGACCGGTTCGGCGTGATGTTCCGCACGTCGCCGCGGCAGGCCGACGTCATGATCGTCTCGGGCACGGTGACGAAAAAGATGGGTCCGCTGCTGCGGCGTCTGTACGACCAGATGCCGGAACCGAAGTGGGTCATCGCGATGGGCTCGTGCGCGACGGCGGGCGGCCCTTATGTGAAGTCTTACTCCGTCATCAAGGGCGTGGATCAGATCGTTCCCGTCGACGTCTACATTCCGGGCTGTCCGCCGAATCCGGCGGCGCTCATCTACGGCATTAACAAGCTCCAGGAAAAAATCCGCTACGAAGCCCGGACCGGAAAGCGGGTGACAAGCGGATGAGCGAAGAGGAGCGGAAACGCCCGGGCGAGCCGGAAGATGATGTTTCCGCGGCTAGCGCCGGGGAGCAGCGAACGGGGACGCTAGAAGACGGCGTTTCCGCGGCGAACATCGGAGAAAGGCGATCAGGAGCGCCGGAAGACGGGGGTTCTGCGGTGAGCGCCGGGGAAAAGCGAACGGAAGCAGGCGCGGCTGCAACCGGCGCCGGGACGCCGCGCCCGAAAGCGGCGGAGACGGCGGCTGACGGCGCACGTACGGAACCGGCCGCCCCCGCCCGCCGCAAGGAAACGGAGGAGGAGAAGGCGGCTCGCCGCAAAGCGGCGCTGGAGGCGAGGGAAGCCGCCAAAGCCGCGAAAGCCGCCGCCGCAGCGCAAGACGCGGCCGCTCAAGCCGGCTCGCCCGGAGCGGCGCAAGCCGGACCGCAAGCGGCCTCGCCTGGGGCCGCATCCGCCGGTCCGGCAGGCGCGGCGGCCGAAACGAATGAGCCGCCGCCGAAGCCGCCGTCGCCGAACCAGCCCCGTCTGGACCGGGCCGTGCAGCTTTTGCGCGAGCTGGTGGCGGACGACGCGGTCGAGTCCGCCTCGATCAACGAGGCGAACGACCACCTGCCGACCCTCGTCGTCCGGAAGGAGCGGTGGCTGCAGGCGGCTAGGCTGTTCCGCAGCCATGAGGAGCTGAACGCCAACTATCTTCGCAACGTGACGGGCGTCGATTACGAGACGCATATGGAGGTCGTCTACCACCTGCTCAGCCTGGACAGCGGCCACAACTATGCGATCAAGGTGCGCACCGATCGCGACCGGCCGTCCGTTCCGTCGGTGACGACGGTCTGGGAAACGGCCAATTGGAACGAACGCGAGATTTACGATCTGCTCGGCATCGATTTTCCCGGCCATCCGGACCTTCGCCGCATCATGATGCCCGACGACTGGGAAGGCCATCCGCTTCGCAAAGACTACGTTCCGCTCGATCCGGAGGTGTGATGGGCGTGATTCGTACCGAAGAACTGCTGCTCAACGTCGGTCCCCAGCATCCCAGCACGCACGGCGTGTTTCGGATTATCGTGAAGCTCGACGGGGAGATCATTACGGAAGCGACGCCGGTCATGGGCTATCTGCACCGGGGGACGGAGAAGCTGGCCGAAAGCCTGAATTATACGCAAATCATCCCTTACACCGACCGGATGGACTATGTGTCCGCGATGACCAACAACTACGTGCTCGTGCATGCCGTCGAAAAAATGATGGGCCTGAGGGTGCCGGAGCGGGCGGAATTTCTCCGCCTCATCGTCATGGAACTGCAGCGGATCGCCAGCCACCTCGTCTGGTGGGGAACCTACCTGCTCGACATCGGGGCGCTGAGCCCGTTTCTGTACGCCTTCAACGACCGGGAACGAATCCTCCAATTGTTCAACGAGCTGTGCGGCGCCAGGCTGACGTACAACTACATGCGGGTGGGCGGCGTGAAATGGGATGCGCCGGAAGGCTGGATTGACAAGGTCAAGGCTTTCGTCAAGTCCATGTACGGCAAGTTGGACGACTACCACGCGCTGGTCAGCGGCAACGAGATTTTTCTGTCCCGGATCAAGGGGGTCGGCGCTTACGATGCGGAGACGGCCATCGCTTACGGCTTGTCGGGGGCGAATTTAAGATCGACCGGCGTCAAATGGGATTTGCGCAAAAATGAGCCGTACAGCCTGTACGATCGTTTCGAATTCGACGTGCCGGTCGGCCGCAACGGGGACTGCTACGACCGTTACGTTGTCCGGATGGAGGAAATTCGGCAAAGCCTGCGCATTCTGGAGCAGGCGCTGGAGCAGTTTCCGCCCGAAGGGGAGACGATGGGCAAGGTGCCGCGGGTCATTCGGCCGCCGGCGGGCGAAATCTACGTCCGGATCGAATCGCCGCGCGGCGAAATCGGCTGCTATATCGTCTCGACCGGCAAGGCGGAGCCGTACCGGCTCAAGTTCCGCCGGCCCTCTTTCGTCAATCTGCAAATTTTGCCCAAACTGCTCGTCGGCGAGAGCATGACGAATCTGGTGACGATACTGGGGGGCATCGACATCGTGCTCGGGGAGGTGGACTGCTGATGCAGCGCTTTTGGGACGATCCGGTCTCCTGGGAAGCGGCGGGAAGGTATGCGCTAGTGGCGCTGGCGCTTTTGGCCGTCGTCATCGTGTTCGTCACGTACGCCATCTATTTCGAACGCAAGGTCATCGGCTGGATGCAGTTCAGGCAAGGGCCGAACCGCACCGGCCCGCTGGGCCTGCTGCAAACGGTCGCGGACGTTGCGAAGCTGCTCGTCAAGGAAGACACCATCCCCGCCAAAGCCGACAAAGCGCTGTTCGTGCTCGCGCCCGCGCTCGCCTTCATTCCTTCGTTTACGGTGCTGGCGGTCATTCCCTACGGACTGAACCTTCCATTCGCCGACCTGAACGTCGGCTTCCTGTACTACGTCGCGCTGTCCGGCGTGACGACGATCGCCATCGTCATCGCAGGCTGGGCCTCCAACAACAAATACGCGCTGCTTGGCGGCATGCGGTCGGCCGCCCAAATGATCAGCTACGAGGTGCCGCTCGTCCTCTCGGTTGTCGGCGTGGCCATGCTGACGGAGAGCCTGAATCTGCGGGATATCGTCCTGCGTCAGGAAGGGTACTTCTGGCACTGGAACGTGTTTCCGCAAATCATCGGCTTCGCCGTGTTCGTCGTGGCGGCCGTGTCCGAGCTGAACCGGACGCCCTTCGATCTGCCGGAGGCGGAATCGGAGCTGGTCGCCGGCTATCATGTCGAGTACAGCGGCTTCCGGTTCGCCTTCTTCATGCTGGCGGAGTACGTTTACATCTATGCCATTGCCTGCCTGACCACGATTTTGTTTCTCGGCGGCTGGAATGCGCCTTTTCCGCAGCTTGATTTTATCCCCGGACTGGTCTGGTTTGCGTTCAAGTTTGCGTTGATTGTGTTTTCCCTGTTCTGGATCCGCGCCACGCTGCCGCGGCTCAGGGTCGACCAGCTGATGGGCCTCGCCTGGAAGGCGCTGCTCCCGCTGGCGCTTGCGAACATTTTGCTGACGGCGCTTGGAATCGAATGGTTGGGCTGAGGAGGCTGGCGACATGAAAGGCAAAGGCATCGTCAAAGGGCTCGGCGTGACGCTGAAGACGCTCGGAACCCCCAAAGTGACATACCCCTATCCGGACGTTCCGATCGAAATGCCGGACCGGTTCCGCGGCATCCAGTACTTCGAGCCGGACCTGTGCATCGTGTGCAACCAGTGCGCCCGGATTTGCCCGACGGACTGCATTACGCTGACGGGCAAGCCGAATCCGGACCCGGAGAAAAAAGGCAAGGTCATCGACACGTTCGACATCAATTTCGAAATCTGCATTCTGTGCGATCTCTGTACCGAGGTATGCCCGACGGAAGCGATCGTCATGACGAACAATTTCGAGCTGGCGGCGTATAGCCGCGACGAGTTGTTCAAGGACCGCGACTGGCTTTACGCAAACAACCTCAATATCCGCAAGGACAACAACAACATCGGCGCTCCGCAGAGAGGGGGCGGCAAATAGGTGTTCCCGTTCAACCTGAACCCGACCGGCGAGTTTTTCGCGTTTTTCGCGCTTGCCGTCTGCGCGATCACCGGCGCGGTGATGGCGCTGAGCCTGGTCAAAGTGGTGCATACGGCGCTTTCGCTGGCCTTCACGTTCGTCTCGCTTGCGGGACTGTTCATTCTTCTGGGGGCGGAATTCGTCGCTTTCGTGCAGGTGCTGATCTACGTCGGCGCGGTGACGATTTTGATGATTTTCGGAATCATGATGACCAAGCACCGGGACGAGGAGCGGGAGCGTGGAAGGCCGCTGCTTGAGACGCTGGCGGCCGTCTTCTGCCTGTGCCTGTTCGGCATTCTGTTCTTTGCGATACGCAGCGCGGGCTTTCCCGTCCCCGAGACGGCGCTGCCGGCGGACAATACGACGGAGATCGGCACGCTGCTGTTCACGAAATACGCCGTTCCGTTCGAACTGGTCTCGGTGCTGCTGACCGCCGCCTTCATCGGCGCCGTGGCGCTGGCCAAAAGGGAGGAGGAACCGGCATGAGCATGCTCGCGTCCTATCTGACGCTGGCCGCCGTCCTGTTCTGCATCGGACTGTACGGCGTGCTGACCAAGCGCAACGCCGTCGTCGTCCTGCTGTGCATCGAGCTGATGCTGGGCGCGGTCAACCTCAACCTGATCGCCTTTGCCAAATACGGCGTCGTTCCTTCGCTGGCCGGGCAGATTTTCTCCCTGTTCGCCATCACGGTCGCCGCCGCGGAGGCCGCCGTCGGCATCGCGGTGCTGATCGTGCTGTACCGGAGCCGGGCGACGGTGAACGTGGACGAATACGACAGGCTGGGGAGGTGAGGGGATGCGGACCGTTTTCTCGCAATACGCCTGGCTGGCGCCGTTGTTCCCGCTGGCGGCGTTCGTCGTGTTGACGACGCTAAGCCGCAACCTGAAACGGACGGGAGCCTTCATCGCGATCGTTGCCTCGCTCGCCTCGCTGGCGCTGTCGCTTCTCATCGCCTTCGAGCGGATCGGAACCGGCGCCGAGGATTACAGCGGCGGGTTCGCCTGGCTGACGATCGGGTCCGTGACGCTGTCCGCGGGCTTCGAAGTGACGAACCTGACCGCGCTGATGCTCGTGATCGTGTCGCTGGTCGCTTTTCTCGTGAATCTTTACTCGCTCGGCTACATGCGGGACGACGAGCGGAAATCGGTGTTTTACGCCTACCTGTCGCTGTTCGCCTGCTCCATGCTCGGGCTTGTTCTGGCCGACAATTTGCTGCTGCTTTACATAGGCTGGGAGCTCGTCGGCGTCTGCTCGTTTCTTCTGATCGGCTTCTGGTTCCATAAGCCGGAAGCGAGAGCGGCGGCGAAAAAAGCGTTCATCGTCACCCGCGTCGGCGACCTCGGGCTGTTGATCGCGATTCTGCTGCTGTTTCGGTACATGCCGGGCCATGCGCTCGATTTCGTCAGCCTGCACAACGTGTTCGATTCCCAGGCCGGCGTCATTTCCACCAGCATCACGACGGCGATCGCGCTGCTCCTGTTTCTCGGGGCGGTCGGCAAATCCGGCCAGTTTCCGCTGCACGTATGGCTCCCGGACGCGATGGAAGGACCGACGCCGGTCAGCGCCCTGATCCATGCGGCTACGATGGTGGCTGCGGGGGTTTTTCTCGTTGCGCGGACGTACGACATTTTCGAAGCGTCGGCGGTCGCCCTGGACACGGTCGCCTATATCGGCGCGTTTACGGCCCTGTTGGCGGCGACCGCCGCGCTAAAGCAAAACGACATCAAACGGGTGCTCGCCTACTCGACGGTCAGCCAGCTCGGCTACATGATGCTCGCGCTCGGCTCCGGCTCCTGGACGGCGGCGGTGTTCCACCTGTTTACGCACGCGTTCTTCAAGGCGCTGCTGTTTCTCGGGGCGGGCAACGTCATCCATGCGCTGCATACGCAGGACCTGCGGCAGATGGGAGGGCTGGGCCGGCGAATGAAAACGACCGCCTGGACGTTCGGGGCGGGCGTTCTGGCGCTGTCGGGCGTCCCTCCGCTCGCGGGCTTCTGGTCCAAAGACGCCGTGCTGGCGGCGGCGTTCGAGCGCCATCCCTTGCTGTTTGCGGCCGGGATCGTCACCGCCTGCTTCACTGCGCTGTATACGGCGCGATTGTTTATCCTCGCGTTCTGGGGCCGGCCGCGGGGCGACGCCGCCTTGGCCGCGCGCGCGAAGGAAGCTCCGGCCGTCATGACGGCGCCGCTGCTCGTACTGGCCGCGTTGTCCGTCGCCGCGGGATTCGTGCAGACGCCCTTCGGCTCCTGGCTCGGCGCCTGGCTGAGCGGCGAGGCGAATCCGGAGCGGGCGGAGAGCGTTCCGGTCATGGCCGCATCGGCGGCGGCCGGCTTGCTGGGGCTTTATTTGGGCTGGCTCCTGTACGGCAAAGGCGCGCCGAAAGGCGGCGGAGCCGGGCAGACGAGGCCCTGGCCCTGGCTCGTGCGCCTGATCGAGCGCGAATATTACCTCAACGAGGCGTACGGGTATTTGTTCGTGAAGCCGCTGCAGGGCTTGGGCCGCGCGCTTCGGCTGTTCGACGGCGCCGTCGTCGGCGGAGCCGGCCGGCTCGCCGCCGGCGCCGTTCAGGCGCTCGGCCGGCTTAACTCCCGGCTGCTGAGCGGCCAGCTGCAAACCTACGGTCTCGCCGCCGTCATCGCCGCCGTCGTCCTGATGCTGGCGATCGCGGGAAGGAGGTTCTAGTGATGCCGGACAACGTGCCGATTTTGTCGTTCATCGTGCTGATCCCGCTCGCCGGCGCGCTGATGCTTCTTCTGCTGCCGAAAGACAGGGGGCGGCTGGCCCGGATCGCGGCGATTGTGTTCACGGGGCTGTCCTTGCTCTTCGCCGTTTGGCTGTACGCGGACTACCAGCCGGCGTTCGGCGGGGCCAAATACGAGGAGCGCGCCGCTTGGCTGTCGATCCCGCTGAACCTGGAAGCGGGCCTGAGGGATCAGGGCGTCGTCTCGTACCGGCTGGCCTTCGATTACCATCTGGGCGTCGACGGCATCTCGCTGCCGCTCGTGCTGCTGGCGGGCGCCGTGTCGCTTATGGCCGCGCTCGGCTCGGTGCACATCCGCAAGCGCCGCAAAGCGTATTATGCGCTGCTTCTTCTGCTGCAAACGGGCATGTACGGCGTGTTTCTCGCGCGCGATGCGGGACTGTTTTTTATTTTTTTCGAGCTGACGCTGATTCCGATGTTTTTCCTGATCGGCATATGGGGGGATTACGGCCGGGAAAAGGCGGCGAACCGCTTCCTCGTCTACAACGGGCTGGGCTCGGCGGTCATGCTGCTGGCCTTTCTGCTGCTGGTCGCCACGCTGGGCTTTCGCGCCGACGAGACGGCGGACGGCACGATCCTGACGTACAGCGGCAATTACGACGTCATGCTCGCCAATCTGTCCGATCCGAACGCGGCGGCAAACGCCGGCGGCGCGCTGTCTTTTACCGGCGGCCTGAAGTGGAGCGTCTTTGTGCTGCTGCTTGTCGCGTTCGGCATCAAAGTGCCGATCTTTCCGCTTCATGCGTGGATGCTGCGGGTTCATGCGGAAGCCCCGCCGCCGGTCGTGATGATTCATGCCGGGGTGCTGCTGAAAATGGGCGTATACGGGCTGATCCGCTTTGCGGGCTTTCTCCTGCCGGCGCAGTTGGAAGCCGCGGCGCCCGCGATCGCCGCGCTCGGCGTGATCAACGTCTTGTACGGAGCGATCCTCGCCTGCGTGCAGAAGGAGTTCAAGCTGGTGCTGGCCTATTCCAGCATCAGCCACATGGGCATCGTCCTGCTCGGCCTCGCCTCGCTAAGCGAGATCGGCTTCGCCGGGGCGCTGTTCCAATCGGTTTCGCACGGGCTGATCTCGGCGCTCCTGTTTCTTGTCGTAGGCAGCCTGCAGGAGCGAACGGGCACGACGCGGCTTGCGGAGCTGGGCGGGCTTGCGCGCAGCCTGCCGTTCACGTCCGGCATTTTGCTGACGGCGGGGCTGGCGGCTTTGGGATTGCCGGGCTTGTCCGGCTTTGTCGGCGAGCTTTTGGCTTTTCTCGGCCTGTTCGCCACGATGCGCTGGCCGACCGTTCTCGGCGTGCTCGGCGTGCTGCTTGCCGCCGTCTACGTTCTGCGCAGCGTGCTGGCGATCGCGTACGGTCCGCTGCCGGCGCGGTTTGCCGGCTTGAAGGAAGCCCGGTTTACCGAGGCGCTGCCGATGGTGGCGCTCACCGGACTGATTGTGCTGCTCGGCGTGTATCCGTCGCTTTTGACCGATCTGATGGAGCATGGGTTTGCCGGGCTGCTCAGGGAACTTCAGACGAGGGCGGGGGGCTGACCGATGATCGTTTTTCACACGTTGACCTGGAGCGACGCCTGGTACCTTGCCCCTGAGCTTGCGCTTGTCGGCTTTGCCCTGGCGCTGGCCGTATTGGATCTCATGCTGCCCGACCGGGTTAACCGGGACTGGATCGGTTGGGGGACGCTGCTCGGGCTTGCGGTCGCGGCTTTGTTCGTCAGCTGGCACATTTGCGATCTTCGCCGGGCGGAGCTGGCCGGGGAGCCTGCCGTGCGCGACTTGCTGTACGGCAGTTATCTGATCGACGACTTCGGCAATCTGCTGAAGCTTGCGTTTCTCGGGGCGACGGCTCTGATCGTGCTGGCTTCGCTGGGCACCGTCCGCAAAGACGAAATTCCGATCAAAGGGGAGTTCTATTATCTTGTGCTCCCGGCTGTAACCGGCGCGATGATGATGGCCTCCTCGGGCGATTTGATCACGCTGTTTGTCGGTTTGGAGCTGCTCGGCGTCTCCTCCTACGCGCTCGTGGGCGCGCGCAAAAGGAGCGGGCTTGCGGGCGAAGCCGCCTTCAAATACGTCGTGACGGGCGGAACCGCCTCGGCTTTTATCCTGTACGGCATGTCGTTTTTGTACGGCGTGACCGGCTCGACGGGATTGGCCGGCATCTCCCGCGGATTGGAACAAGCGGTTGCGGACTACCGGGCGCTGGTTTACATCGCCTTCTTTCTGATGATCGTCGGGTTCGCGCTCAAGCTCGCTTTGGCGCCGTTCCATGCCTGGGCTCCGGACGTTTACGAGGGCGCCCCGACGCCGGTGACGTCATTTCTGGCCGTCGTGGCAAAAGGGGCGGCGTTTGCCATGCTGTACCGGATTTTCGTCAGAACGGTCTTTCTTGCGGATGCGGAAGCGGCCGCATTGCGCGAAGACGTCTCGCTGGCGCTGGCCGCGCTGGCGGCCGCGGCGATCGCGGTCGGCACGGCCGGGGCGCTGCGCCAGCGCAACGCCAAGCGGCTGCTAGCCTTGTCCGGCGTCGCCAACGCGGGTATTCTGCTTGTGCCGCTGGCGCTGGACACGACGATTTTGCACGCGTCTTTTTTTCCGGAGTTTCTGTATTACCTGCTGGCCTACGCGTTTATGAACGTCGGGGCGTTCGCGGTGCTGACCGTCGTCTCCCGCGCTTCGGGGAAGGAAGAGCTGTCCGCCTTCGCGGGGCTGTACCATCGCGCTCCCTGGACGGCGGGGGCGATGACGGTGCTGCTGTGCTCGCTGGCGGGCCTGCCGGTCACGGGCGGATTTTTCGGCAAGCTGTTCATCCTGTTCGGGACGGTGCAGACCAAAGCGTACTGGCTGGGCGCTTTCATGCTGGCCGCGACCGCCGTATCCTACTACGTCTACTTTAAAATCATCCGCCAGATGTACATGCGGGCGGGCGCAGAGGAGCCTGCCGTGCGCGTGCCGGTGCCGGCGGGTATCGTCATCTGGCTGTGCGCGGCGGCGACGCTTGCGCTCGGCGTGCTGCCGAGGCCGGTGCTGGATTGGATCGACGGCCTATTCTCGATCGGGGCGGATATGCTGACGGGCTGATGCGGCGGGGTAAAGTTTTTTCGGTGCGGGGCTTGAACCTGTTTTGGAAGTGCGGACAAGGAATCGGGCGGCTTGCGGCTAGCCCGGTTTTTTTGTTTTGGGGACGACCGATGATCGCAAATCACGACAAAAGTCCCGATTTTTCGAGGCGTGCAGGGAAACGTTGGGCGGTATCGAACATAGTAATTTGGCAGGATTTGCGTTGCGAGGCCGATCGGCCTTGTCGGCGACTATTGCGGAAATTTGATATTCCGCGCACAACCGCGCACAACCAGATCTAAAGACAAAGGTGCGGACGGCCATGATCTTTCGAATGTTCCGAATGACAAGAGATAAACGAAAAGAACGGAGCGCAACGCGCACGGTTGCGGGATGGGTCGGCTGCGCGCTGGTGGCGGGCGGAGCGCTATTTGGCGCGGCAGCGGGGTTGCCGGGGGCCTCGGCAGGCTCGCCAGGAACCGAACAAGCGGGCATTGCCGCAAAAGGGGTAAAACATTTGCCCGCCGACGTACCGAATGCGGATGTTCGATCCGAATCTTTTAGAGTGGTTCAATCCGGAGCGGCTCAAGCCGCCGGGTCCGATTTTGCGGAGACGATCGGCGTTCCGAAAGCCTGGCGCCTGCTTCAGCGCGATGTCGAAGGCACGATCGCGATTGTCGATACGGGCGTGGACCTGAAGCATCCCAAGCTGGCTCCGTATTTGACCGAGGGCGTCAACCTCGTCAACGAGCGCAAGCCGCCGCAGGACGACAACGGGCACGGGACCGCGGTGGCGGGCATTATTGCCAGGTTTGCGGAAGCAGGCCGAAGCGAGTCCGCCAAAGCCTCCTGGAATATGAAAATCATGCCCGTCAAGGCGCTCGACCGGAACGGGTCGGGCGACGAGACGAAGCTGATCCGCGGCATCCGCTATGCGGTCGATCATGGGGCCGACATTGTCGTGCTTTCTTTGGGCTTGCAGCGGGATATTCCCGAAATGAGAGAGGCGGCCGCCTACGCCGAGTCCAAGGGCGTGCTTCTGGTGGCCGCCAGCGGCAACGACGCCGAACAATACGGAGAGAAAGCGGCGGTATCCTATCCGGCGGCTTATCCTACCGTGCTGGCCGTAGCCGGAACCGACGGCAAAAGGCACGAGTCGGCTTCAACCGCGGGGCCGGAGGTCGACCTGTCGGCGGTGTGGCGCGTGGAGGCGCTGCAGCCGGGCGGCGGCGTGACGGCCATGGAGGGCACCTCGATGGCGGCGCCCCAGGTGGCGGGTGTCGCGGCCATGCTGCGCGCGGCCCATCCGGACTGGACGCCGGCCCGGATTCGGGAGACGCTCCGGCGGACGGCGCAGGACATCGGGGCGAAAGGATGGGACCGGGAAACCGGATACGGGCTTGTGCGGGCGGATGCGGCGCTTGCCGCGGACGACGCGGAGGACTGGCGCGAGCCGAACGACGCGAAAGGGATGGCGTCCGTCTTTCCGGTCGGTTCGGAAATTTCGGCGGCCTGGTCCGGCCGTGCGGACAACGATTGGTACGCGGTGGACGTTCCTTACAGCGGAACGCTCGAGATTGCGTTCGAAAGCGAAGCGGCCCGTGCTTCTTCCAGCCTGCGGCTGTATCCGGCCGATTCGGCCAAGGCGGTAGCTCCCGGCGTTTCCGGCGTTTCCGCCATGCAGTGGCCCGTCGCCAAAGGAACGTATTATCTGCTCGCTTCGCCGTCCGATCCGGCGGACAGCCTCCGGCGGTACCGCATGGTGTCGGGATTCCGCATGGCGCCGGATGCGATGGAGCCGAACGGCTCGATGCTGACGGCTTATACGCTTCCGCCCCGCAGCCAGCGGTGGACGGGAACGTTTCACGAGAAGGGCGACGAAGATTGGACCGTAGTGGATTTGCCCAAACCGGGCACTCTAAAGATTAAAGCGAGCACGGACACGACCCGGATCGATCTCGCCGTCACGGTGCAAAAGGCCGGCAAATCACCCCAAGAGAGGGACGTCAACGGCAACGGCGACGGCGAAGAGCTAACGATACCGAATGCGGAAGGGAAATATTACATAAACATCCGTAATGCCATTTCAGGCAAGCCCGAACCTGTCATCGGGACGTATACGGTCGATCTGGAATATATTATCCCTAACGAAGATCCCAACGAACCGAACGACAGCGCGCTTACCGCAACGCCGCTCGTCCTGAATGCGAAGGAGGCGCGCAAAGGATTGTTCGGAACCAAGGGAGATGTGGACTGGTACGAATTCGAGGTCCGCGAGCGTTCCGTCGTGCGCCTGCAGCTTGACCAACTTCCCGATGCCGCATCGGTGACGATGAAGCTGACGGACAAAAAGCTTTCGCCGATCGGCACGTGGAGCAATCGCGACGGGACCTCCTCCATTCGCGCCGAAAGGGTTACGGAGCCCGGCACGTATTACGTGGCGCTTGCCGCCGACGGCGCATACCGCGATTCGTTCTATCGGCTGGCCGTGCAGAGCGAACCCGCAAGTTCGATTTACCTGGATACTGCGGGCCATTGGGCGGAGCAACAGATCGCGGCGGTCTCGAAAGCGGGCTGGATGTCCGGTTACGTCGACGGCACGTTCCGGCCGAACCGCCAGTTGACCCGTGCCGAAGCGACGGCGATCGCGGTTCGCGCGTTCAAGCCTGAGGAAAGCCGGAAGGCGGCCTCCAGGTTTGCCGATTTGAACAAAGGCAACTGGGCGTATGGCGCCATCGTGCAGGCGGATTCGGCGGGCTGGCTTGACTGGGCCTCAGGCCGGAAGTTCGAGCCCGACCGGTTCATTACGCGCGCGGAAGCGGTCGTTCTGTTCGCCCGGGCGGCAGGGCTTGCCGAACCCTCGTCCCCGAAACGGCCGTTCGCCGATTTGCCGCCGAACCATTTTGCGGCTGCGGCCGCGGAAGCGCTTGTGCAAAAAGGCTGGCTCTCCGGGTTCCCGGACGGCACGTTCCGGCCCGACCGGCCCGTCAGCCGGGCGGAGTGGGCAGCCTTGATGGCAAGACTGCTGTGACAGGGAGGCTAACCCGTTATGGACGCGACCAACGCATTTTATTCGATTGGCTGGAACGGGTTGTTTTCGATTTTCGTGACGCTCGGCTTGATTGCGGTGTCGTGGTTTTTGCTGCGGGAGGTGCGGTGGGAGCAGTGGTTCCGGCATCCGCAAAGCCCTCGCGCGCGCGTGCTGCAGTTGATCGTTGCCGTCATCGTCGGACATCTGCTGGCCCGTTTTGTTTTGGATTACTGGAGCTGGACGGAATCGCTGAAGTGGCTGTTCCGGTCTTGAAGCGAACGACCCTTTGGCCCGCATAACGGCCATCTGGAATGACCACACTGAATAATACGTCGAAATAGGATTCGAACGGGGCAGAACCCTGGCGAATCCGCGGACTTCTTGGCATCATTTGCCGCTTGTGCCGCTTGCATCGGCAATGGTATTATGGAGATTGGGTTTTTTGGACTTCTACCAACATGAACCATTCTGAACGATTCTATAACCCGCGGAGGGACCACCCATGAGTAAAATCATCGTCCGCGGCGGCCGTCCCCTTAAGGGAACGGTTCGCGTGCACGGCGCTAAAAATTCTGTCCTGCCGATCCTGGCCGCTTCCTTGCTTGCGGAACAGGGTTCTTGCGTCATTCATGACGTGCCCGTTTTGGACGATGTTGCCAACATCCTGCAAGTGCTCGGAGCTCTGGGGGTTCACGCGAAGCAAAACAACGGCAGCGTGCAGTTGCGCGCCGAACGGCTGTCCTCTTACGATGCGCCTTACGATCTGGTTCGGAAAATGAGAGCCTCTTTCCTGGTGATGGGCCCGCTGCTTGCCCGCCTCGGACGCGTCCGGATTTCGTTGCCCGGCGGCTGCGCCATCGGCACGCGGCCGATCGACCAGCATCTGAAGGGGTTCGAGGCGATGGGAGCCGAGATCGGTTTCGGTCAAGGCTCGATCGAGGCCAAGGTGGACGGCAAACTGAAAGGCGCGAAAATTTATCTGGATATCCCGAGCGTCGGCGCTACGGAGAACATCATGATGGCCGCGGTCACCGCATCGGGCACGACGGTCATCGAGAATGCCGCCAAGGAGCCGGAAATCGTCGACTTGGCGAATTTCCTGAACGCGATGGGCGGCAAGGTTCGCGGAGCCGGGACCGGCGTCATCCGCATCGAAGGCGTTGAAAAGCTGACTGGAGTCGAATATTCCGTCATTCCCGATCGGGTGGAAGCCGGCACGTACATGATTGCGGCGGCCATCACGGGAGGAGACGTTTATGTGGAGGGCGCGATTCGCGATCACCTCGGTCCGATCGTCGCCAAGCTTGAAGAGATGGGCGCAACCGTCGAAAGCGACGAGAACGGCATTCGCGTCGCGGCGAGGCATCCGCTGCGGGCGGTTGACGTCAAGACGCTGCCTTACCCGGGCTTCCCGACCGACATGCAGGCGCAAATGATGGCGCTGCTGTTGGTGGCCGAAGGCACGAGCATCGTGACCGAAACGGTGTTCGAGAACCGCTTCATGCATGTCGAAGAACTGGTCAAAATGGGCGCCGATATCAAAGTGGAAGGCCGCACCGCGATCGTGAAGGGCGGCGCGAAGCTCGCAGGGGCAAAGGTGTGCGCAACCGACCTGCGCGCCGGCGCGGCGCTGATCTGCGCGGGGCTTGCGGCGGAAGGCGTCACGGAAGTGAGCGGCGTCCATCATATCGATCGCGGTTATATGGACATCGTCGGCAAGCTGGCTTCCCTGGGCGCGGATATTTATCGGGCGCCGTCCTCGAAAGAAGTGGCGGAGGAAGCGGCGGAGCAAGTGTCTCGCCGCCCGGCGGCGGTGTACGCCAAGGAAGAGCGCGCGGCGGAAGTGCCGTTGATTCACGTACAGCCGACGTTGGCTTAAACGGCGTCGGATGGCGTCGGCCTGCCGTCTGACCGCTTGCTTCGCGTCCGGCAACGTCCTGATTCATTCGATAACGATCTTTGCGGCTCTTGCCGATGCTTGACTCTCCGAACGGGAGCCAGTATCGGCAGGAGCCGTTTTGGTTTTCCGGTTCGGACGCAAGCGCGTTCGTCCGGGACCGACCGACCTCAGTTCCGTTATAGGGTCAAAAAACGGCTGAAATCCAGGAAATCCGGACACTGACTCCGTTATTCAAGCAAAATCGAGGCCTTTTTACGGTTTGCCGAAGGATTAACGGATCTGCTGTCCGGAAAAAATCTTTTTTCAAGCGGAATATCCTCCATAGTTATAATGAACGAAACCGACATCCTGATTGCTTATCCGTAGGTTACATTTGGAAACAATGAGATTAGCAAAACACCATTGCAACCAAATCAGAGCTACAAACAAAAAGGAGT